>Ga0180732_1002240_pt1 | contig 10582 bp, 12 predicted proteins | sample KR11_01MetaG_FD_148674 | JGI IMG/M metagenome (GOLD analysis project Ga0180732, IMG submission 148674) | Groundwater microbial communities from the Olkiluoto Island deep subsurface site, Finland - KR11_0.1 MetaG | ecosystem: Environmental > Aquatic > Deep subsurface > Groundwater | place...
GCGTGTTGCCCAACGGATCACCTCGCTGATCGCCCTCCTGCCTACGGCCCTGGGCGCGGGTGGCGGTCTCAAGGTAGACGGCAGCGGCACGGCGTTGCCGGTGAGCCTGGCAACTGCTCCGAGTACGCCTGTGACTGGCACGTTCTGGCAGACCACACAGCCCACTTCTGACAACGGCCCGACATGGACGAGCGTGCGCGGCGTCTCTGGTGCAGCGTTCGTTTCGGCAGACGCTACCACGGCGGCAGCGGTTACGGATGCCCCTACGGGTGGGCAGAAGCTAATCATCCGCGATATTGTCTTTTCAAGCGATACCGCAATGAGCCTGCTTTTTGAAGAAGAAACGAGCGGCACGGATTTGGTCAAGATTTTTGTGCCCGCTAACGGCTCCGGCCAGATTACGCCGCGCTCCAAATGGAAACTGGCAACGGCGGACAAGAAGTTGACGGTCAAGGCCAGCGTCGCGGGTAATATCGCTGTGACAGTATCATTTGATAGCGAAGCGTGATGAGGTAGAAGTATGACGCAACTATTCTCTCACGGCCAGCACGAGGACTTGGGTGGTGGGCGCACGAAAACCACCATCGGCCTCAAGCCGGTCAACTATCTCAAGAACGGCGTATACCAACGCATCACCAACGCCCTGGGCGCATCGGGTGATTCTACCCTGACCATTGGCGTTGACGAGTTGGTGCAGTTCCGCATCCGAGACAGGTTAGCGGGCAACTCGCCTGTGCTATTCTTTGGCAAAGGGCAAAGCCTGGTGCGCCTGACGCCACTGGGCACGGCCAACACGCTCGGCGTGGTGAGCGGCAACAGCATTACGTTTCCCGAAGCCTGGGCCAACGCTGACCTGCAATTCCTGATTGGCGGCCATAGATTGCAGAAGAACATCATCTTGCGGGCGGGGCATCCGGCGTCCTTTGCCTTCCGCGTGGATAGCCATGCGGGATTTGACCCTGCTACGCTGACGTTTGGCTTTGACTTTCGGATGCTACAGCCAACGCTAGAGAATGGAATAGAGCGGGTGGGGTTGACCTGGGCGGTGAGCCAGAGCGGGGGCAAGTACATCCTGACGGCCACGCTGCCGCAAGGCAACTATGCGGGGTGGACGCTTGACCCGACATTGGTGTTACAGCCCGATGGGACGGATGGGGTGGATGCGGTAATATTAGAGAGTACGCCGACGACAAATTACGGGACGAACGTAGCCCTAGCTTTTGGTAACAATGGTGGCGCCATCTACCGCTCACTTATCCAATTCAATGTGTCATCTATCCCCGCGACGGCTACTGCTGTAAGCGCAACCCTTAGCATATGGATTTCCGCCGGCTACGGTGCAGTGACCGGTAGCCCGACACTACACAGGGTTTTGCGGGCATGGACAGAGGCGGGTGCTACCTGGAACACCTGCGATGGCGCGAATAATTGGGGGACTGCCGGTTGCGCCAATACAACGTCTGACCGTGAGGCCACGACGCTAGGCACTCAAAGTATTCCAAATACCGCAATAGCCGGAGACAAGTTTGACTTTGTGTTGACGGCGGCATTGGTACAAGATTGGTGGGATGGTGGATTAACCAATAACGGTATGCTCCTAAAAGGGCCAACAGAAACAGGCACATCTAACGATCTGTGGGCAGTTTGTTCCTCCGACCACACCACTGCCGCGCAAAGGCCCAAATTAGTTATTGATTACACATTACCCTCCGCGCAATCCTTCTTTGCCGCTCCGGTGGCGGGGTGGAGGCACTAACGATGTTCCAAGTTTCACGTTTCAAGTTCCAGGTTGACTTGTACTCGATCACAGACATAAGATAGCAGAGGTAAAATAGATGGCCTTCACACCAACCATTATCACATCAGCACACTATGACGCTATCCGCGACCTTCTAGGGGTTACAACCAATGAGGTCTCGGATGCTATCATCATTGAACTTCCCTTCTTGCCGATGGCAGAAGCGGAAGTCAAGCAGGCGATCACCAACCATGCCGCTATCAAGACAGAGGCAGGGGATGATTACACGCGCCTGGTTACTGGCGTCTGTGCCCTTACCGCTGTGCAATTCTGCCCACGACTTGAGACCTGGTACAACGACCAACTGGCGATAGGCAACTTCAAGGTAGGGAGCGGGATCAACTGGCGCAAGAAGGCAGAGGACATTCTATCTATTGCCTGTCGTGCCATGGATGGCATTAGCACGCGCACGACGCGAACCTATCGGACGCTGATGTATCTGGCCGGGCCTGCCCGCTCTGGAAGCAGAGAGCCAGAGGACATTGACGAGTGGATAGAGCGCATCCTGCCGGAGATCGTGAATTGGGTGGAAGACAACCCGTTAGGAACATGAAACAAGCAGACTACTATGATGCAGAATACTTTGACAACGCCAAGAGCGGCAAAGGGTACGGGGCGCATGGTTTCGTCTATGACAAGAACCTTGCTCCCTGGGGACGATTGGCTAACATCCTGTGTGAGTATTGCCAGCCTGTTTCGGTAGCCGACTATGGTTGTGCGCGAGGCTTTCTGTTGGCGGAGTTGTTAGATTGTGGCGTAATGGTAAGGGGCTATGATTTCAGTTCGTATATTCTGGCATCGGCGGATTGTCGTGTTGCTCTGTTCTTGAAAGAATTGAACCTAGCGGAGCCAAGAGAGTACGAGCCGGTAGACTTGGCGATATGCACCGATATTCTTGGACATCTTGACAAGGATGTGCTACCAGATGTAATAGACAGGATCCAACGGGCGACAAGGCAATTCATGTACTGTCATATAGAACTGGCCGGTGAGCATGATGCGCGTTGTGCGGAGCATGAGGTCTTGTTAGATAGAGAGGATTGGATAACCTTACTGACCGCTAACGGCACATTCGTTGTGGATGAGCGAATGGCACAACTGAGAACGCTATTACGTGCGAGCAGAGAGAATCCAGGTGTTGGATGGTTTTGGTCAGAGAGGGCGATATTGCTCAAGCGCAAGGGGGCTATAGATGGCAGTAACTACACGTTATCTATCCCAACTAAATAGGGTAATCAGACGCAACCCCTGGTCTGTTTCTGTCTATCGGTACTCTACGGGTGACGGAATCAATACGGCAGTACAAGACTCCAATACCGTTGTCTGCTCTTTCACTGGCTCTATTGGACGGGTGAACCGTGAGAGGCTAGAGGGTAAGGCCGTGGAAGGTGTGGTCTCCGAGACGCTCTATATTTTGCTCTTGGACACACCAACGCGGGACGTACAGCATGGGGACTATGTTTCTGCAACCTGCACAGAGACCGGGGAGACGGCGCGGTTCAGGGTGCTGAACAGACTAGAGATGGCCCAGATACTCTTAGAGCGGGTCGAATAAGGAGTAACGTGACAACTAAAGTCTTAGTGGTAGCCAGTTTTGATACCGTCAATGGCTACAGTACGTGTGGGGAGCACATCATCAAGCAGTTGGTGGATCGGGGATATGAGGTAGGGGCAAAGCATCTATACTTGGGCGATGTGAAAAAGTTGCCAGAGGTTGTCAAGACAGCCCTTGCCCACAAGTTTACAGAGCGACCTGATTTGGGTATTTGCTTTGCACCCCCAGGAAGACTAAAGACAATTGCCGAGGCAAAATTTAGAGTAGCCTGGTCAATGCACGAATCAACGACAACACGCAAGATTCACCCAACATGGGTGAATCACATTAACAATAATTGTGATGCTTTGCTTGTTCCCTCGGTGTGGAGCCAGCACGTGTTTCTGAATGATGGGGTGCATGTGCCAACGGTGGTAGTGCCATTGGGAGTAGAGCCAAGACAACCTAATCCCAATAGAAAAGCATTACGCAAAGATAAACCCTATATATTCTTCACCTTTGGTAAGCTAAACTATCGCAAAGCACCGGATGAGATGATGCAGGTCTTTAGAGAAGCGTTCCCTACCGAGCAGGATGTGCGATTGGTGCTCAAGACTGTTGGTGGATTCTTTGGGCTCTCCAATACTTTTCAGGTCAACGATCCACGAATCACTATCATCAATTCGTTTTGGGAAACAGATCACATCATTAAGTATATGCAAAGCGGAACCGATGTTGGCATCTGGTTATGTCGTGGAGAGGGTTTCAACATTCCGCCGTTGGAGGCCATGAGTGCTGGTCTCCCCGTGATACTAGCGAACAACACAGGTTCTGCCGACTTTGCCGATCCACGCTACTGTCTTCCTGTTCGGACAGCAACCTGGGTTCCCTGTAGACTTGGGGGTTTCTGGGCTACCCCCGATTGGAAACAGGCGGGTGAAAAGATGCGTTACTGCTACGAACACAGGGACGAAGTGGAGGCAATGGGACAGAGGGTTATGAAGTGGGTAACGGATAACTGGACTTGGAAGCACAGCATAGACAAACTTGTTTCCATGCTTGGGCTAACGCCGTGAACAATGCTATCTTGATCCAGCAGGCAGAGGGACCATCATACCGTGAAATGCTGAACGCAACATCCTATATGCACGCTGCTTATTGCAAGAGACATGATGTTGACCAATGGGTTTTACGAGGGCATCTTTCTACTGATGCGATTGCTTGGGACAAATTGCGTATGATGACAATGGCAATAGATAGCGGCTATGAACACATCTTCTGGCTTGACTCTGACACAATCATCGTTGGTGATGAAGACTTGCGAACAGCAGTTCCAGATGATTACGATCTTGGCATGACATGGCAGATTTCCCCTGGTGGCGGGCCGTTACACTTTAACGTAGGCGCAATCTACTGTCGTGGTTCGGTGCAATTGCGAACATTTCTTGCCGATCTGATTAGCAGGATGCCACAGCAACCGTATACACGTGTACCGTACTGGTGGGATGACGAAAAGTGTGAACAGGTGATCTTCAACCAGATGCTTGCAGATGGCGCATACGATGTCAAATGCGCAAAGTTGGATTACAAGTGGAACAGCATCTACTTGACGAAGGTAGAGAACCCCGTTGTCTTGGGGTATCATGGCTTCACTTCCGATTATGCAGTGCAATTGATACGATCAGAGATAGGCAAGCGAGGGTGAGATGGGCGGACTGAAGAGCGTAGAGTACGGTCTGGCGATGTGGCAGGATAGGATCATGGCAAGCATGACGGACGGGGCGTTGGCGGCAGCGAATCTCATAGAGAGCACAGCGGCAACGACAAAGCCATGGTTGTGGGAGACAATGAACGCCCACGAGTCCTTGAAGACAATGGTGGCTGTTGATGAAAGCCTTATCAGGGATGAGGGTGGATTCCAGCCAAAGCCATACAACCCCGAATGGAAACACGGTAGAGGCGAAGGTGGTCATGCGTTCAGTATCTATCCAGAGACTTATGCAGAGTCTTACAATCGCGTTGATGGTGGTTCTTTTCCATTCCAAGATAAGGCAGTAGTCATTGCTCTTACAGGATTCATGCAGTATCTACCCATGATTGGTGGAGAGGGGCATATCAAGGACGTTATGCAACAAAAGGCAGTAAACGCCATGCGAATCGTAGCGCACCACATCCGGCAGGTGACAAGTTAATGCCAAGCTATCAAGATGCACAAGACGTGGTATTCAATGTTCTTGGCTCCACGGCAGCAGTGACGACCCTCATCTATGGGGGTAGCACAAATATCTATGCTGCCGGACGTTTGCGCGCCTCTGACTTTGACACGATAGAGGCGGCAAGGCGTACAGCGGGGACACCTAACCTTGCCCTTGCTGTCACCGTTGGATGGGGCGGGGAGCGACGGGTAGGCAGAACAACCAATCTCTGGCGACAGAACATCGTGGTGCGTGTCCACGACCGGCCCATCGGGAATGGGTACAATATCAAGCGCATACGGGACAAGATCGTGGCCGCGCTTGAAGGTTTGACAACACACGTTACCGGCAAAGGGCTGGTGAACATTACCTACATGCCATCAGGTGGTCTTGAATACGATGTGGAATTGCAGACTACCTTCGAGGCATTGTTCTTCTCGCTCTTGGTGAGCGACCACGTGGGCGATGGGCGCCCTTAGATTGGCAAACACAGACAACAGATTGCCTCGCACTGGCAGAATGAAGTCTGTTTTCGCATAGATTTCAAGAGGGGATAGCCCCGCAAGATTCTCTCAATTGGAGGAAACTATCATGGCAACAGCAAGCAGAATCGCGTCAACCGGTGGTTTGCGCGACGTATCAATCAAACTGGTTGGTGCAGGAACTACGTGGACAGATGTTCCTGGAGCAATGGAACTAACCCCGGCCACAGAAGCGGATACGGTTATTCAGGTTGGCGACGATACCTACATTCGCACGTTCATGGCCAACTATCGCGGCTCACTTACTCTGATCAGTAGCATGACATTCTTTGACCTGATGGCTCTTGTCTCGGGTAACAGCGCGAGTACAACAGGTGGCATTGAATATGACCTCTATGCCGGCACAGACTTGGAACTGGAACCGCCTACCCTAGTCATTCGTGCCAAGTGTCGTGCACAAGATGACGACTCCACATCTACGACCTATGGTGCGTGGTTGTGGTTCCACATCTACGCCCTCAAATGCCAGATAAGCAAGCCAACGTCTGCCCCAGAAGTGGGCAACAACAAGCTGATGCAGCAGCGGTTGGAGTTTACGGTCATTCCGTCTTCGGTGGATGAGACCAACACCGACCTTCCGGTGGCGATTGACAAGGCTCTCTATCACATGCGCATCAAGACCACGGCGATCTGGTGACAACTTCCTAACCTATAAGGTTTGGACTTCTAGGGGTTGGCTACCCAGGCTTTGTTGTCCCAAAGCCAAAATATTCAAGGAAGCGTTCAAGTCTCGGTCTATCTCTAGCCCACAACATGGGCAGAGATAGACCCTCTTGGAGAGCAAGAGTTTCTGTATGTGACTGCACCGACTACAGATCTGACTTGTGTATGCAGGGTTGACTCTTACGAACTGACGACCGGCCCATTCTGCCTTGTACGACAGCGTATTCAGAAAGTCTGTCCATGCTGCATCCATAATTGACTTGGCAAGACAATGATTGTGAACCATGCGGTTCGTTTCAATGTCTTCAACTGCGATGGTTTGATAAATGTTCACAATCTTACGGGATTCTTGGTGAACGAAGTTCTTTCGTTTGTTAGCAATGCGTTCATGCACTTTAGCAACTACAATCTTTCGTTCCAGGCGTAAAGCAGAACCAATCGGTGCTTTCTCTTTGCGTTGTTGGGCGCGGCGCAAGTTGGCTTCCTCTTTGCGATAGAAACGAGGGTTCTCAATCGTTTCGCCCGTAGACAAGGTTGCGAAGGAAGTCAGGCCAACGTCAATACCAACTTGGGTATCAAGTACAGGCAGTGGGAATGGTTCTACTTCGCAAGAGAAGGTAACGAACCACTTGTTTGTAGGTGTTTTACGAATGGTACAAGTTTTGATAGTGCCTTCAATTGGTCTATGGATTACCGCTTTGACATTGCCAATCTTGGAAAGATACACAATATCGTCTTTTACTTTCCATCCAGATTGTGGATAGGTGAAACTGTCATAGCGATCAGACCCACGAAATCTGGGATAACCTGGCTTTTCACCTGCTTTGACACGACGGAAGAATGACTTGAAGCCCAAGTCTATTCTAACAGCGACGTTCTGCATAACTTGGGAGTGAACACGGGTTAGCGAGATTCTGTCTTTCTTTAACTGCGTAAATCGTGCCTGCTGGTCAAAGCAGGTTAAAGAGACATCACATTCCTCGTAGGACAACTTGCGTTGTTCAAGAAGATAGTTATACAACCAACGACATTCTTCAATCGTGAAACGCAAAAGCGTTTCCTGTTTCTTTGTAGGATATAGACGATAACGAAATGTTTTCAGCATATCTATAGTATAGCACAAAGACTAGAATAAGTCAATAGGTAGTGTCCAACAGTTCTTTCCGCTATGCAAGCGAACAATCACAGCCGCCAGCGGCGCCGATACACCGAGCACTACCGTCTGGCGGCATAAATCAAGGAGAATAACATGCCTAGCAAGAAGATACTTGTATCCTCTGATCCCATCACCGTGACCGTACAGGATCACGAGGGTGGCGTCTCTGTGTCCACCGACTACGTTATCTACCCCTGCAAGAACTTCAAGAGCGACCTGCTGTTGAAGAAACTACTCTCCGTTCTTGGCGCACTTGGCCTCATGTCCTTTCTTGGGATACAGAAAGACGGAGAACCGAAGGAGGGAGACACCCCTGCACCCCGAAGCAACATTGAACTTCTGCTCACCCTCATTGACAAAGCACCAGCCCAGATGTACAGCATTGCCGGACTTGTATTACTTAGTAATAAGGAAGTATCAAAGGCCGTAGAGGAAGGCGACGATGCCCTAGATAAGCTGATTGCCGTCAAGTCCGAGCAGGTTCGCTTGGAGATGGGCAAGGGAGCGTTGGGCGCAATCGTGGCGGCAGGCATAGAGGCTATGCAGTTAGACGATTTTTTCGGGCGTCTGCGGACGATGCTGGCTCCAGCCATGGCGTTCGCAACGGGGACGACGGAGACACCAGTGGAGACTCCTACGGAATAGACTCGCTTTTCTTCCGTCTATGTGAGATTTGCGTATCCGAGTTGCACGTATCCTGGCGGGAGTATTGGCACGACCTGACCCTGATGGATACCTACGCGATGATACACTACCATAACGCGAGGGTGGAGAGGGCGTACAAGACGCCGGAAGACAAGGGGAAAGAAGGTTCATCCGATGAGCCGAAGACGAACCCAATAGACCAATATGGGTACACAAAGCTATCGCAATGGAAGTCACTGGTGCGAAGCGCAAGCGGCGGATCGGTGACGGCAGGATAACGGCAGGATTTAGGCAATGGCCGAGAATGTAGGCACAATTTACTCCGACTTCATAATCAAATACGAATCAATTCCTGAAAGTATCACCAAGATACTACAGGCCCTTACCGCCTTCAATGCGAAAGCCGAGAAGGCAGGTGAGGTGTTTGGTGCTGCCTTCAACAAGGGATTAGATAGTGGACTAAAAGGCTCTAATGTTGTTCAACGACTTGGCGCATTGGTGGCCCCATTTGAGAAGATTGCACAGAAGATTGCAGAAGACAAAGAAGCGATGAAGGGTCTGTCGGCGGCGGCGGCACAGGTAGTGGCCCCGATCAATGGAATAGCGAATGGTCTGAAAGCCGTGGATGCCGCTGCAACCACCACGAAGGCAAAGAAAGCCCTGATAGATACAGGGAACGAGGCAAAAGTTGCGGCTGCCAATGTTGCAAAACTCCAGAAGGAACTTGAGAAGACACAGGCAGGCATGGGGATAAAAGTTCCCGAAAAGTACGCTGGTACTTCCGGGCTAACATATAGTCAATTGGCTCTTGTGCAATCTAAATGGAGTATATTGGCTGGTAAGGTTGGTGCTCCTGCTGATATAGCAAAGATACAAGACGATACTATCAAAAACGCACTAACGACTTACGTTTCCGCTTACAAACAAACAAAGTCACAGATATTAAGACAAGCCGTTGTTGGCGCGGCTGGCCCTGCTCTCGTACAACCTCTTACTGGTGGTCTTGGCGAATCTGCCTATGAGCGCAAGCTAGCAGGGAAAAGGGCTGGTACCCCAGAAGGCGTGGGCGCATCGCTAACGGGGCTGACAGACTCTGAACTTACACGCGGCATAGAGAACGAAAAAAGAGCACAGGCAAGACTAATAGAACTGAACGCCGAACTAAAGAAGACACAGGCCGAGAAGGATAAACTTGACGCCGCCCCCAAGGCTGCTGCAAAGACAAAGAAGACAAAGGCCGTTGTTCCTGCCGATCAGGGAATTGCTACCCTTGTTGACGATGCAAAGTCGGGCGCTGGTCTGGTAAAGCAGGCTATCACAAATCTTGACCCCTTCTGGTCCTTTGCCCAAAGCATGAGCAATGCCGCGAACTCGGTAGGCAAGACATTTGGTAACATGGTAGCGAAACTGACGGATGGGGCAATTGGACTGAAGCAGATACTCAAGCAGGTAGACACGGCAGGCGGATTGCGCATAACACCAAAGGTTGATGTGTTAGGCAAGGAGGATCAAGAGGCAAGACAACACGCAGCGAACATTAAAAAGACTACTGACAATCTTGGTAATGCGATAGGGCAATCTCTTAGTGAGCTTGAGCAAAAGACCAAGAAAGCCAAACCCTTAAAGCCGTTTGTTGATCATGTTCAGAAGGAGGTTGCAGAACCGGTTGTCTTAAAGTCCATCATTCCCGACATGGTCAATGCCATTATCTCTTGGTTGAACAAACTAAAAGGTAGTGCAAGTTCTATAGACCCCCTCTCTGGCCTTACTGCCAACGCCAAACTTGTCTCTGACCAGATAGAAGCCGAGGTCAAGCAGATGCGGGCCGAGATAGAGAATCAGGTTAAGGCTATAGAACGCATCACGTCAGCAAGGCTTATTGGAAAATCAGAGACATTGGGCATACAGTATACCGCTAGACTTGCTAATTTAGATAAGCAACTGGAGAAGGCTAGGGTAAAAACTACTGCACCTAATTTGGGGCTAGCAGCACAAATAGGGGCACAGTTTAGATACCAGCAATTACAACAACAATATCCCCAAGAACGA
>Ga0180732_1002241_pt1 | contig 10578 bp, 9 predicted proteins | sample KR11_01MetaG_FD_148674 | JGI IMG/M metagenome (GOLD analysis project Ga0180732, IMG submission 148674) | Groundwater microbial communities from the Olkiluoto Island deep subsurface site, Finland - KR11_0.1 MetaG | ecosystem: Environmental > Aquatic > Deep subsurface > Groundwater | place...
AATAGGGCGTCACAAAAGTGCCGCCCTTGATTACACTGATTAAAATGCAGATTGCACAGATTAATTGCTCGTCGGAAAAATCTGTGTAATCTTTTCAAAATCTGTGTAATCATAGGCTGGAACGAGTTTCGTGACAGCCTATTAAGAGATTGTAAATTAGAGGAGGTAGGAAGGAGGAGCATTTAATATTTATTTAAGGTAAGATAAGGTTAGGAGAGTTAGGTTTTGAAGAGTAAAATGAAAAAAGGAGGCGAAAATGAGGTTAATAAGTTATTTGTTAGTGATAGCGAGCTTATGTTTTATCACCACCACTGGGTTCTGCCAGGAGAAAATTCTCTTTGGATTTGAGGAAAATGTCCCCAACTGGGAGATGCCTGATTGGTGTTTTGAGAAAGCAGACTATGTGGGTGAAAGTATTGCTATCTCAGAGAAATTTGCCAAAGAAGGCAGATCCTCTTTAGAAATAATGGTTAATTTCCCGGGAGCGCAATGGACAGCAGCTTATATAGAGATTCAGCAGTATTTTGACTGGACGCTTTATAAAACTATCTCGGCAGATATATTTTTACCCAAAGACGCACCTTTTGGCTTGCAGGCAAGATTAATCCTTACTGTGGGTGAAGACTGGGCCTGGACTGAGATGGCGCGCTTAGTGAAACTGATGCCAGGAGAGTGGACGACCATTACTGCCAGTATTGTTCCGGGAAGCGCTGATTGGCGAAGGACTGAGGTTACTGATAAATTCCGTGCGGATGTGCGCAAATTAGGCATAAGGATTGAATCCAATATGCGGCCAGTCTATAGCGGTCCCATTTACATTGATAATATAAGAGTAGAATAAAATTCAAATGAAGGTACAACTTATGGAGCGATAGCGAACATAAGTTGTATGCTCATTAAAGGAGGTTTTTTATGCCCAAGAGGAATTTTTTGTATCTTTTTATGGGTGGAATAATTGTCATAATTTTAACTTTAGTTGCGGTGACTATTTTTACGAAGCCCAAACTGGTGCCAGTTTCTGAGTTAGAAAAGAAGCCGGTAGAAGTACCAGTTGCTCCTGAGGCAACCCCTGAGCCAGTATCCCAGTTAGAGAGTAAGCCGGTGGAAGTGTTGCCAGTTACTCCTGCAGCAACCCCACAGTTTCTGCCGCCGGTTGAAGAAAAAATTATATTTAAACCAGAATTCCAAAAAGGTATGACTTTTATTGCCTGGACTGAAGGAGGATACAACAATCCTAATTCAGTTAAGGCTATGGAGCAGATGGCTTCTTTAGGTATAGAATGGGCGTGTTTAGTACCCACCTGGTATCAATATCAATATAATTCCCCAAAAATATCCCCCTTAAGAGATAGAACTACTTCGGATGAGAGTTTAATTTTCGCCATCCGTAAACTCCATGAGTTAAAGTTTAAACTAATGCTTAAGCCTCATCTGGACCTCGTTCAGAGCAATGGTAAATGGCGAGGAGAAATCGGGTTTACTAATCCTGGTGATTGGCAGGCCTGGTTTGAGAGTTATACTGCCTTTATCCTGCATTACGCAGAAATAGCTGCTGGAGAGAATGTGGAAATCTTATGTATTGGGACAGAGCTTACCAATGCTGCTATTAGTCAGCCTGCATTCTGGAAAGAATTAATAAATAAGATAAGGCAAGTTTATAAGGGGCAATTGACTTACGCGGCAAATTGGAGTGAGGAATTTGACGCCATTGAATTCTGGAATGAGTTAGATTATGCGGGAATAGATCCATATTTTCCATTGGTTACTTCTTTAAATCCTACGGTAGAGCAACTAAAGTCAGCCTGGGAAGATTGGATAAAGAAGATTGAACCTTGGCAGAAGAAAATAAATAAGCCAGTCATTATTACAGAGATTGGTTATAAGAGTGCAATGGGTGCAAACGAGGAACCCTGGCAACATGCTCCCATTGGTGGGGTGGATTTAGAGTTACAGGTTAATTGTTATGAGGCACTCCTTGAAGCTTTCTGGGATAAGCCTTGGGTTTATGGAGTGTATTGGTGGTATTGGGGCGTGCATCCGAAGATGGGTGGAGATGCTAACCGGGGTTTTACCCCTCAGAACAAACCCGCTGGGGAGGTAGTTAGCCGGTGGTATAAGGAGAAACCTGTTTCTGGAAAAGCCTATTAAGATTATGCAGTATGGATATTTTGACGATAAAAATAAAGAATATGTAATTACCCGGCCAGATACGCCCACGCCGTGGATAAACTATTTGGGCCTGGATGAATATTGATGGCAAAAATATATCGGCAAATACGCTACCTCTGTTTAAACCAGGAACGTCTCATCAAGTAAAGGTGATCATGGGAAGGAGAGGAGTGAATGCAAGATAAACCATTTGTTTCTATAATTAATCCAGTGCGTAATACAGAAAGGACATTAAAGAAGTGCCTGGAATCATTAATTGATTTAGATTATCCAAAAGAAAAGTTGGAATTTATCTTTGCTGATGGAGGTAGCACTGATTCTACAGTCCAGATAATCCGAGAGTGCCAGATTAGATACCCCCAGATAATATTAGTCGAGGTTGCTAACTGCAAGTCGCCCGGACAAGCAAGAAATGCAGCTTTAAAGGCGGCAGGAGGCGACTATATATTATTTACCGATGGCGACTGCCTAGTACATAAGGATTGGGTGAATAAGATTTTAGAGCCCTTTTTTAAGGACCCTAAAATTGGGATGGTGGGCGGAGAGATTCATACTGAGCGTACCGACGATAATGATGTGGAGATATACTGCGAACAGACAGGATTCTTATCTGTTTCTGGCCGTTGTCGGATGATTTGCGCAGGTTACTACCCAAATATAGAAAAGGATTTACCCCATGAAGTAAACGGTAATATCCATTCGCCCTTTTTCGCTACTGCAAACGCCGCAGTAAGCAAAGAGGCGGCGGATGCTATTGGCCGGGAATTCTGGCATGAGATAACCAATGAGGATGTGGATTTTTCTATTCGGATTAATCAGAAAGGCTTCAGGCTTTTCTTTCAACCCGAGGCGGTTGTCGAGCATATACATCGCATGAGTTTAAAAGATTATAACAAACAGCTATTTGGCTATGGATTTGGTCATCCCCTGCCAGTAAAGGCACATACAAAGAATATCTTTGAGATATGCCTGCAGTATTTCGGTTATATCTACATACCTATTCCCTTTTTTATAAAGGGCGTGGTCTACATCGGGAATTTCCATCTCATGCACATTTTTGGTGCACTATTCTTAATCCGTCTCATTGGTAGTATGTTTATCCCTGCTTTATTTAATGGGGCCCTTTTATTTTTAGGCTTATCGTTTCTTTTATTTGCCTTTTTATATTTCTGGCCGGTACTCAGTCTTAAGCCCCGGAGTAAATTATTAATTTGGGCAAAGATCAGATACATTTCCAATTGGGCATTGATGCGCGGGGGATTTAAGGGAATGAAGCAATGGGGAGTATTTTATCTTGAATCGAGTTGGTAATAAAATTAGCGCATAGCGTTCGCCATTGATACCAATTCGTACCTTAATTGACAAATAGTTCTGAAAGTGCTATACTCGCCCCTATTCACATAAAGTATATTAGATATTGCTTAATGGAGCCCACCGGGCCCCGTGGTTCCTAAGGGCGGAATACTAAAGCCGCCTTCATACCCGCCCTTAAGGGCGGGGTTTTTAAAGCGGCGTAGTATAAAAACAGTGTGCACAACACCCTGCCTTAAATGAGAGGCAGGTGTGTGCTTTCTGCACAAAGAGAGGAAATTAGACATGAAAACAAACAAGTATCCTATATGCAAGCGGTATGAGGGGAATCCTATCTTGACAGGTAAGGATTTTCCGCCTGAGGCCGATATTAAAAATGTTTTTAATTCCGGTATCGTGAAATACAATGGTATTTATATGATGGTTTGCCGGGTGGAGAATTCCGCTTTGTTTGACCGTTTTTGGATCGCGGAAAGCACGGACGGTTATCATTTTAAGCCGCGGCCAAAGCCGATGGATATGCCCTATGATGATCCGGAGTTTAAGAAGTATGCCGAATCCATGATTTATGATCCGCGCGTGACAAAAATCGGGGATGCATATTATATAGTCCATGCCGCACACAGCGGCCACACCTGCCGGCTGAGTCTGGTGAAGACAAAGGACTTTAAGAAATTTCAATGGATGGGGTTTATTTCCGAAACAGATAACCGCAACGGGGTGCTTTTTCCGGAGAAAATCAACGGATTGTACGCGCGCCTTGACCGGCCCAATACCGGATACGATACCGGGGATATTTGGGTGTCTTATTCTCCGGATTTGATCTTTTGGGGAAAGAGTAGATGCGTGTTCAGGAACTGGGAGGGGATTCGCTGGGCCTGTGTTCAGGAACTGGGAGGGGATTCGCTGGGCCTGGACAAAGATCGGGCCGGGAGCCGCTCCCATTAAAACACCAGAGGGATGGTTGAATATTTTTCACGGAGTGCGTACTCAATGCAGAGCGCATTTTGTTTATCAATTGGGTGTTTGTCTTTTGGATTTGAATGATCCGTCAAAAGTCAAGGCTATGGCTGAAGACGCAATCTTGATTCCCGAGGAGCAATACGAACTTGTGGGACAAACTCCCAGCGTGGTGTTTACCTGTGGCGCTGTGGTGGAAGATAACGGCGAGGTTAAACTTTATTACGGCGGCGCTGATACGGTTCAATGCCTGGCTACCACAAGCTTAGAGCGGCTTATCGATGCATGTCGTGCCGGAAAGAGATATCACGGTTTTCGTTAAGATTTCAGCCGAAGGCTGATCCGCCTACGGCGGAAATTTGCAAAAAGGACACCCGGCGCTTCCCGCTCAGCTACTAATTAGCAGGCGGGATCCCGCTTGCTAAAATATAGCTTAGCGGGAATCGGAATTGCGCCGGTGTTGTGTCTGTACACAAGGAGGAAACGCAATGCAAGAAGTTAATGTTGTTGATGGGAAGAAACCTCTGAGGGATCGTCTTCCGATTCCCACCAAGATGTTCTATAGTCTTGGCACGGCAGTTGATATGTGGGGTTGATGGGAAGAAACCTCTGAGGGATCGTCTTCCGATTCCCACCAAGATGTTCTATAGTCTTGGCACGGCAGTTGATATGTGGGGTATCTGGTTGTACCCGGCTGTTGCTTTTGCGGTTTTTAACATGTATTTGGGTATTCAACCGTGGCTGGTGGGTTTGGCGCTTACATTGATCCGAGTCTGGGATGCCCTTGTTGATCCTTTGGTGGGGTGGCTGTCCGATAATTTGCGTTCCAAATACGGCCGCCGGCGTCCTTTTATTTTGATCGCTGGTATTGCAAGCGGACTGCTCCTGCCGATTTTGTTTTTGGTGTCTCCGTCCTGGGTAGCGATAAAATTCCTCGGCGTGTCCGTGGTGTTTTGGTACATGTTACTGTCCACCTTGATTTATATTCCCATAATCAGCGCTTTTACCGTGCCTTACTACAGTTTGGGCGCGGAAATGTCGCCTGATTATGACGAGCGCACCTCCATTATGGCCTATCGCAGCATGGCCCAAAAGGTTTCAGAATTGGGCAATTTTTATGCTTTGCGGTTTACTAACCTCGCCTGGTTTCTTATTCCGGGAACAGGACAAAAGAATACTCTCCTGGGAATACAGGTGTACACAGTAATATTGGGTGTGATAATGGCTATTTTTGCCATAATCATTTTCTTTAGAGTTAAAGAACGCTACTATGAGAAAGTGGTAATAAAGGTTACTAAGAAAGTTTCCATTCTGACTGGCTTTGGTCAGGTTCTTAAGTGTCAGCCGTACCGTCAGATGGTAGTTATGGGCGGCGCTTTTACTTTGGGCACGAGCATGGTGGGCGCACTTGGTTACTATGCCACGGTTTTTTATGTATCCGGCGGCGATAAAATTATCGGAGATAATTGGCAGTTTTGGATGGGCGTGGCTTTTATGTTGGGCGGCCTTATAGGGATTCCGTTGCTTGCGGCTCTGGCGCATCGGATCGGTAAACGCGAGGCGGCAGTGGTAGCCTGCGCCGTAGGCATATGTGGTTACGGCGGTTCCTGGTTCTTGTATACGCCGGCGATTCAGTGGCTGCAAACAATCTCGTCGGGTTTGATGGGAATGGCTGCGGCTTCTCTCTGGATGCTGCATAGTTCCATCGGCGCCGACATTATTGACTACGATGAGCTCAATACGGGAAAAAGAAGGGAAGGTGCTTTTACCGCCTGCGCTTCCTATATTCTTAAACTGGGAAATTCATTTGGGTATTTTCTTTCCGGTCTTATTTTGACATGGTCGGGTTTTACCTGGAAACTTAAGGTGCAGGCGCCTGAGACCATATTCTGGATTCGCGCAAGTCTGGCTTCTTTGCCGATCGTGGGCCTGATCATCGCTATTATTTTTGTTTTGCGCGTGTCGTTGACAAAACAAAAATCCGAGGAGATCCGCAGGAGCCTTGAAGTGCGCAGAGGCACGGTGTAAGTAACTTAAACTTTAAAGGCATCACCCTTACCGGGCTTAAAGAAAATGAAAAAAACAAAATTTATGTTTTGGATTTTGACATTTGCTCTTTCTGTTTCTTTAACTGGATGCAGAAAACAGGAATCTGGGTCGCAGAAACAACAGTTATCAGAAAAACCCAAGGAATTGTTGATGTGGCTGGTGGGGTCAGAGAGCCAGGCAAAGGTAATCCAGGGCATGGGGAATGAATATTTCCAGGATAAAGGTATCAGTTTTAGATGCGAGGCAATCTCCTGGGGAGATGCCCATACCAAGTACCTGACCAGCATTGCCGGAGGAGTTATCGCTGATATCGGCACTATGGGGCTTACCTGGGGCACAGAATTTGGTTTATTAGGGGCGATGTTAGATTTAGCCAAGGAATTCCCCGAAGATATAAAGAGAATTAAAGATAAGACTTTTCTGGGCTTGAAGGATTCGGTTGAATATAAAGGAAGTATTTATGGAATTCCTTTTGACCTGAGCGTAGAAATTATGTTTTATCGAAATGATATTATCGCAAAACCTCCGGCCACTTGGGCCGAATTGGCAGAAATGCTGAAGAGCTTAAAGGCTCAAGATAAAGGAATGATTTTTGATTGGGGCTCAATGAGTTGGATTGGCTATGCTTTCTATCTCTGGCAGGCAGGGGGCGATTTCTATAACCAGGAAGGCACAAAGACAACCCTGGATTCCCCGGAGGCAGCAGAGGCCTTAAAATTCTTTAGCAGCCTATATACAGAATTAAAGGTTCCCAAGACCAGGATTTCTCTAGAGCAGGGCATGCGCACCGGAGATTTTCCTTTGGCTATTTCCGGCAACTGGAAGATCGACAGCCTCAGGCTTACTGCTCCGGAGCTGGCAGGCAAATGGTCTATTGCGCTCTTGCCAGCCGGGCCAACAGGTAAACATACTGCTTTTTTGGGCGGCCGGGTAATCGGGATTTTCAGTAAATCCAAAAACAAAGAAGAGGCCTGGGAATTTATTAAGTTCTTATTCGAGCCGCGTTCCCAGATAAGGTTGTATGAAGCAGCCAGGCTAGCACAGGATTCCTATCTTCCCTCAAATATATTGGCCTGGGATAAACTGCCTATGGAGACAGAGTTTAAACTTATTTTGAAATCACAGGCACTGGATGCTAAAGGCCCGCCTTCTGTCCTGGGCTGGGATGAAAGCACGCGCTTTATTGAAGAGGCAATTCAGCGCGTAGTTCTACAAGGAGCAGATGTCAGGGAAGAGCTTGCCAGGGCAGCACAGGAGATGGATAAAGATATCAGAAAATAAGCAGAAAATGGGGTCAGGAAAAATAAATCTGACCCCATTTTTTTTATTTCGATTGTAAGCGCTTTCAAACTTCGTAATGCTTTGATATACAATAGGTTACAATCTCTGACTAAAATTAAATTCGCCTTGACTTTTTGAAATAATACGCTATACTTTAATTAAGGTTAAAATAAGTTTTTAAAAATCGCTCTTTAAAACTGTAGAGTTTTTCAATCGAAAAAGGCAAACCATCTGAAAGGGTGGGGCGCAAAGCTACAGACCTTATTTAGTGAGGAGGTTGGAGCTGGAAGTCTGGAGAAGGCCTCTAGACTTAAAGCTCGTAACTTCAAACTAAAAAGGTGGCTGAGCTGCCGAAATTGATGCATTTTGAATAAAAGTGCCAGCCTTTGTGCTGGCATTTTTATTTGCCCCCATTTTTTCAAGGTGGTTTTGCCGAAGAAATGGGGTTTTTATTTATGGGCAAGACAAAATTATGGATAATCGGTTTTACGTTGATTGTCTTAATTGATTTTGTTTGTATGGGCTCTGTACAAGGCACAGAGCCTGCCTTTCAAAAAGGGATGTGCTATGTAACCTGGGAGAAGGAGCGCTACTCCTCGCCCTATTCAGATCAGGCCTTAGAAAAGCTGTCCCAGACCGGCGCCGAGTGGGTGCAGATCGTCACTACCCGCTATCAAAATAAATATAACTCCAAGGAGATATTCTCCACTAAAAAGACGCCCAGCGATGCAAGCTTAATGCATGCGATCAAGCAGGCACAGGCCCTGGGAATGAAGGTAATGCTTAAGCCCCATATTGATTTAATCGATGAATCGGATGGTTTATATCGAGGAGATATAGGTTTTCAAAATGAAACGGATTGGCAGGAGTGGTTTGGTGAGTACCTAAAGTTTATTTTACATTATGCAAAGATAGCAGAGAAAACCGGCGTAGAGCTATTTTGTATTGGCACAGAACTCTCTTTTGCTTCCACAAAGACTGTTTTTTGGCAAGAGGAGATTATCCCCCAGATAAGAAAAGTTTATTCAGGAAACCTAATCTACGCAGCCAATTGGGATGAATACAGGAATATTCGCTTCTGGGACGACCTGGATTATGTGGGAATTGATGCTTATTTTCCTCTCACCCAGAAAAAAAGTCCTGAATATGAGGAGATAAAAACGGGCTGGATAAAATGGGCAGATGAAATCCAGGTGTGGCAGGATTCCACAAGTAAACCCATAATCTTTACGGAGATAGGTTATCGTAGCTGTGCATTTGCCGCAGCCAGGCCTTGGGAGTATGGGCTGGCCGCTGAGGTTAATTTAGAAATTCAGGAGGCTTGTTATAGAGCAGCTTTAGAGGTGCTTTCCAGCCGCGACTGGTGTAAAGGCTTATACTGGTGGTATTGGAGGGCTTCTCCTTATGCCGGAGGTTCCACCAACCGTGATTTTATCCCTCAGAATAAACCCGCAGAAATACTCCTCGCTTACTGGTACAAAGGGATATCCTTAACGCAACTGCCTAAATAAATTATTGGGGGTTATGAATTCTTGATACTTCGACGGTGCTCAGTATCAACCCTGAGCAAACGCCGCGCTTTAACATGAGGTGTGTCGAATGGGTTGATTACCACTGGCGGGACAAGGTGGTGATTACCTCTTTGCCAGCAGAGGTGTTCCTGCCAGCAAAGGTGTGCCCATAGCTAAATTCTATATTAAGGAGGTCTTTAATCTTAAAGATAGGGCCAAGCGTATACTTAAGCAAATCTTCTTTCATTCCTGCGCCCACTGCTGTTTGGCCGTCAAGGGTAGTTTTAAGAATTAAACTCGGAAACAGGTTGTAGCCAAACTCGAAAAAATAAGGGATTTCATTGCTCGGTTCCTCGGCGCGAAACTTGAAACCCGTTTCAAACTTGGTATATCCGGGTAGTTTTGGCCAGGGTTGGGCAGTGAGGATTCTTGTTTCCGCGTCAATTTGGTGTTTGTCTAAAGCCGGAATTGCCTGTTCGCTGTAATGAAGGGGGAATTTTACCTTTTGTTGCACCGAACATATAAACGGTTCCGTGAATAAAAGATGTTTTATCCCGGTTTTGACTTCAGTAAATCCTTTTTTTGTGTTGCTTCTAAAACTATCCTTCCAATGCATCTCCACAGCCACAGTAGAAAGCAATAGAGTGTCTGTATCGGTGAGGCCGTATTCGAGCTTCAGTTCTGTACGGATTGAGTCACCTTTGCCGTCGTAATCCCATCTTTTTTTCTTCCTGTCGTTGTTAAATTGATGGTTGTGCCAGAAATATTTTGTATATAATTCTGTATAGAGTTGACCTTCCTGTTGGGTCCAGGCACCTTTCTGTATAGGAGGGGCTAGAGATTCTTCTTTTTCTGGCATAACAGCAGTTGGGGTTGTCAGTTCCTGCTTTTTTATTTTCTTTTCCGTTTCTTCTAAAGCAAACTTCACTGCATCTTCTCTGGTTTTATTTTCTTTAAGTGCAATCTGCTTTTCGCACTTCTCCAATAGCAACTTAGCTTGAGCGTGTTGAGGGTTTAACATAAGGCACTTCTTAAGTTCCATTTCTGCATCAGCATACCTGTCTTCTTTAAGATAGGCCTCTCCAAAACTGAATAATGCTTCAGCGCTTTGGCTATATTCTTCAGCATAAAGCCTTGTAGCTAAAATAAACATAAATAACAAAATTATTAGAAAAGAAATTCTAGATTTAGTCACCATTTTATCTTTACATGCGTTTTTAAATTACTTTTACCCATAATCCCCTTTTTAGGAGATGAAATATTTGGTTTTATTATATACTTTCCTTAATTTATTGTC
>Ga0180732_1002242_pt1 | contig 10578 bp, 9 predicted proteins | sample KR11_01MetaG_FD_148674 | JGI IMG/M metagenome (GOLD analysis project Ga0180732, IMG submission 148674) | Groundwater microbial communities from the Olkiluoto Island deep subsurface site, Finland - KR11_0.1 MetaG | ecosystem: Environmental > Aquatic > Deep subsurface > Groundwater | place...
AAGGTATGCCAAGCGATGTTGTAAATACTTTCGAAAACCTAAAAAATGGAAGTCTCAATCACCTAGCTGCGTTTGAAGCGGCAATTTCAAGAGAATCATAAAATTTTGTTAGAGATTTCAAATGATTTGAAAGAGACTCTTAAAGAGTCTCTTCATGCTTATTATACGTCTATAAAGAGAGGTGATTTAATCAAACTTTCCTCTTTAATGACAGGGGAGTCTTATCTTCTCACTCTAAGTACTTTGGGTTTTAAGAAAGCTTTTAGAGATGAGAGTTTTAAACATCTTTTAGAAGAGATGGAACATGAGCCAAAGTCGCTTTTGGAAGTAGAAAAGCTTCTCTCAACTGAACTCAAAAACGAAGCCCGTAAAAATATAGTTGATGTTCTCTTCTATGAGCCAAAAGGTTTAGACAGAGTAACTCTGCACTATAAGCAAGATGCTCAGACAAAAAAAATCTATTTTTCAAAACAAGATGAAATTTGGAAAATTGACCTCAAAGCAGGCAGAAAAAAAGACGACTGATGTTAATAGTTGCCCATCATCTTGTTCTGCAACTCCATTTTAGAGCTAACGCCATATTTGCTGAAGATATTTTTTGTGTGCGTTTTGACCGTATTAATAGTCACTTTTAACTCACTTGCAATCTCCTTATACGGTCTCCCATGCAGAATTCTAAACACTATCTGTTTTTCTTTGTCCGTCAAAATATCCATTTTATTGTCAATATGCACACATTTTGAATGAAAAGTACTAGTGTCAATATTATAAAATGGTCGAATTAAACTCTCAAACATAGTGCTAATCTCTGCCATATTTGTAACATTAGGCATATCGTCATGGGTAAATATATAAATAACAAAACCCATTTTTCTATTATTTTTACTTCGAACCGGAAAAATATATGCCTCACTAAAGTTCAAGGCTTCTTCAAACTCAAGAGCTTTTGCCTGAGTAAAAGTACCGTCAAAAATTTTATGAAGTGAATCTATAACTAAGTACTCTCTCGTTCCCTCATAATGACTTTGATAATATCTTTTAAATTTATTTAAAAACATGTGCTGTGAAGTCAGTTTGTATTCACGCAGTAAAGCTGCAAAACGTCTCTTCTCTTCCATCACCATTTCAATACTTACAAAGTCCTCATCACCTACACATATTGCAATGATTCCCGCACCACTTTGTTCCTTAAAAGTCTTCGTCTCTTTTCTGAGTACAGCCTTAACGCTGTGTCCCTCAAGTATATGATTCTGAATCATTACAGTTTTTTCTAACAGTTCTATATGACTCATATTCATAACGTTCCCCTATTAATATATAAAATTAAGAATTATGTTCCTCATGATACCAAAAAAGTGTTAGCGAAGTGTTAAAACTCATAATTTTTATCATAAAATGAGATAAAAGTACATAAGCAAAGCCTCACCTAAATTTAGCTATAATCGCGAAAAATTTTAAGGCCGAATCACTATGTCAACAGAAGCTTACGAACCGCAAGAAGTAGAAAATAAATACTATAAAATATGGGAAGAGAGAAAATACTTTGAGGTAGATGGGAACAAATCCATCCAACAAGAAGGGAAAAATTTCTCTATCATGATGCCTCCTCCAAACGTTACGGGACGTCTTCACATAGGTCATGCGCTCACCTTTACACTCCAAGATATCATTACCCGCTACAAACGTATGGACGGCTACAAAACGCTGTGGCAGCCGGGAACAGACCATGCGGGTATTGCTACGCAAAACGTTGTTGAGAAACAGCTTTTAGCGGAAGGCACAACAAAAGAAGAACTCGGACGCGAAAAGTTTTTAGAGCGTGCTTGGGCTTGGAAAGCAGAATCTGCTGGCATTATGACAGAACAACTCCGTAAAATGGGTGTTTCTCCTGCTTGGGAGAGAGAGCGTTTTACTATGGATGAAGGCCTGCAAAAATCTGTAAAAGAGGCTTTTGTACATCTTTACAACCAAGGGCTTATTGTTCGCGGAAACTATATGGTCAACTGGTGTACACATGATGGCGCCCTCTCTGACATTGAAGTTGAGCACGAAGACCATGACGGTAAGTTTTACCACATTATCTACCCTTTTGCAGACGGAAGCGGACATGTTGAAGTTGCAACAACAAGACCTGAAACATATTTTGGCGATACTGCAGTTATGGTTCACCCTGATGATGAACGCTACCAACACCTTATCGGCAAAAAAATAAAACTCCCGCTTCTTGAGCGTGAAGTAGCAATAATTGCTGATTCTCATGTTGATATGGACTTTGGAACGGGTGTGGTAAAAGTCACACCTGCTCATGACCAGAACGACTACGAAGTCGGTAAACGCCACGACTTGGAGTTCATCACAGTTTTTGATGAAAAAGGTATTTTAAATGAGTATGCTGGAGAGTTCCAAGGTTTAGAGCGTCTTGAAGCTCGTGAGATTATCGTTAAACGTCTTGAAGAAGAAGGTTTTATGGTCAAAGTAGAAGACCACAAACACCAAGTCGGACACTGCTACAGATGTAAAAATATTGTTGAACCGTATATTTCAAAACAGTGGTTTGTCCGTAAAGAAGTGGCAGCAAAATCAATAGAAAAAACAAACGCAGGTGAAGCGCAGTTTTTCCCACCTCACTGGATTAACTCATACAACTCTTGGATGGGAGAACTTCGTGACTGGTGTATTTCCCGTCAGCTTTGGTGGGGACACCAGATTCCGGTATTTTACTGTGATGAATGTGAACATGAATTTGTTTCCCAAGAAGAACATCCTGCAGCATGTCCAAAATGTGCCTGCAAAAACGTTACACAAGACCCTGATGTTTTAGATACTTGGTTCTCTTCTGCTTTATGGCCTTTTTCGACTTTAGGTTGGGGAAATGGCGACGTTGAGATGGACAAACTTTTTCAGTCAAACGATATGAAAGATTTTTATCCAAACACGCTTTTAATTACAGGTTTTGATATCCTTTTCTTTTGGGTAGCAAGAATGATGATGATGGGCGAGAGCTTTAACGGGCAGCTTCCGTTTAACCATATTTATCTGCATGCGCTTGTTCGTGACGAGCATGGACAAAAAATGTCAAAATCAAAGGGCAATGTTATTGACCCTCTTGATATGGTAAACAAATACTCTGCCGACATCCTGCGTTTTACACTTGCAGTTTCTGCGGCACAGGGGCGTGATATCCGTATGAGTACGGAAAAACTTGAACTTAACCGTAACTTTACAAACAAGCTTTACAACGCAAGCAAATACTTGCAAATGAATGTAGATGTTTTCCCTGACTTGCAAAGTTTTTGTCTCAAAACGGACCTTGGAAAATATATGGCTTCACGTCTGAACCAGGCGACAAAAGAAGTTCGCGCTGCTTTAGATGAGTACAAGTTTAACGATGCTGCGACGGTTATTTACAGATTCATCTGGAATGAATTCTGCGGTTGGGGAATTGAACTGAGCAAGGCGGACAAAGAGAGCATTGTCGAGCTTGGAGCAATCTTCAAAGACGCAATGAAACTGCTTCACCCGTTTATGCCGTTTGTTACAGAATACCTTTACCATGAACTCTCAGGAACAACTCTTGAAGAGAGTGAATCTATTATGGTCATGGCGTATCCGAGCAAGACTAAAAAACGCAAAGAAGAGGAAAAATTTGACCTCATTATGGATGCTATTGTTTCCATCAGACGTGCAAAAGTTTTAGTTGACTTAGCAAACCAGAAAATAGAAAAAGCGTATGTAAAAATCGACGGAGTAAGTGAAGAGGACAAAGCTGCTATGCTGCCTTTCATTACAAGATTGGCAAAAGTTGATGAGCTTCTTTTTACTGAGAGTAAAATCGAAAACGCAGTGAGTGACATCTCTGATATGTGTGAGACTTTCATTCCGACAGATTCGATTGATTTGAGTTCAATCATCAACAAACTGACAAAACAGGATGAAAAACTTCAAAAAGAGATAGACAAACTTGGCGGTATGTTAAACAATGAAAGATTTGTGGCTAATGCGCCTGAAGATGTTTTAAGTAAAAATCGTGAGCTTTTGGCAGATGCGCAGAGCAAACAAGTAAAAGTACAAGAGCAACTTCACTCTCTTCAAAACTAAGGCTCTGGCCTTAGGTCTTTTCACAAAACATTCACACTCAATTTTTTTGATTTAATAGAAGAAGAGAAGAAAATAGTTTTATTTTCTTCTTGAATATAATCTATTTGGAAATAGATTTATATATTGCAGCCTGCATACTGATTTTCAACATTAGCTTCTGTGCCTCTTGTGCAGTAATTGCACGATTTGCCAGAGCTTCATTAACAGCAGTTTCAGATAAGTAGATATGTTGCATATTATTTGTCTCCTTAATAATAAATATTATAAAATAGTATGATATTTATTATTAAAAGAAACTATATTTTTTATGTAAGAGAGAAGAAAATAGTGTAATTCCTAAAATATTATTTAGGAATTACATATTTTGTTAGTAGTTGGTTAATCTCGATGTAATATCGTTAATACTGTCTGCAAAAAGCGTGTATAAGAAAGGCTCAATATCTTTTGAATTGTATGACGGAGCAATCCATTTTGACGCTTTTTGTCTAAAACTCTGCGTTGTCACTTTTTGACCTCTGTCTAAAACAACTTCAATTTCAATCTCACCTTTTAGGTTTTTGTCAAAGTTTTTGTCGTTATAAACAAGCTCTATATTTTTAATCATAACATCCATAACAACAGTGGCATCATTAGGATTGGAAACCGGTCTAAAACCTGCAATATCAAGAGCGTAATTCAAACCCTCTTTGTATTTGTTTGCAAAATCCGCATCACTGTAAAACGATTGGTATTTTGCACCATCTTTCATAATGTAGCCAATAGTTTTTTGGCTTGTTCGCATATCTTTGACTGAACGAAGATAAACTGTCTTATTTTTTGGTGCAATTTCTCCCGAATATTCACCTTTATAAGCATGAAGATTGATAGCCTCATTTTTATAAGCACAGCCACCCATAAACAACATGGCACCTACAAGTAGGAAAAGTATTTTTTTCACGATAGAACTCCTTTTAAAATTTACATAAAGTATTCATATTATACACTTAATAGCAAAATAATAGAATCATAAAGTTATACTTCCAAAAAAAGAGTTCTCATGCATTTTCACCGTGTTCACATAGAAATCACCAATATTTGCGGTTTGGCCTGCAGTTTTTGTCCTCCAAAACTCCAGCCGACCAAAACTATGACTCTAGATTTTTTTGACACCATTCTCACAGAGCTCAAGCCCTACACAAAAAGCCTTGCGTTTCACGTTATGGGCGACCCTCTGACACTCTCAAACCTTCACGAGTACCTAAACGCAGCCCACAAAGAAGGCTTTGAAGTGGAACTCACCACAAGCGGCTATTATTTGCATAAAACGCAGCTTGAAACACTCTTTCACCCCTGTGTGCGACAGCTTAATATTTCTCTTAACAGTTACAATAAGAACGCTCTGAATCTCAGTTTGGATGATTATCTAAACGCAGTGCTGAATGTTTGTAAACAAAAAACAGAAAATTTTCCAAAACCTTTTATTAACCTCAGACTATGGAACATTGACGAAGCACAAAGCGAACGCTCTTTTAATCAAGAACTCTTTGAGAGATTTTCTTCTTTTTTTGAGATTGACATAAACGCAGAAAACTTACATAAAACGCAGCCAAAATCACTGCGTTTGGCCTCGAAAGTGTTGCTGCATTTCGACAACTATTTTGAGTGGCCTTCCATGAACAGTTCTCATGACAGCGATGCAACCTGCTACGGCTTAAAATCACACATCGGCATACTCGCAGATGGTACAGTTGTCCCTTGCTGTTTGGATGGCGAAGGGCTTATCAATCTCGGTAATCTTCATGAAACGCAGCTTGAAAACATTCTTCATTCAAACCGTGCGCAGGCTATGATAAAAGGCTTTGCAGAACATAAAGCCGTAGAAGAGTTGTGCCGTAAATGCAGCTACAAAGATAGGTTTCAAAGTCAAAACACTCTATAATAACACCAAATAAATTTAGGATTTTTTCATGCCATTCTCATCTTTTAAACTCTCTAGTCAAATTCAAAAAGCAATTACAAAAAGCGGTTTTACAAAAGCCACACCCATTCAGGAAAAAGTTATTCCTCTTGCACTTGAGGGCAAAGATATTATGGCAAGAGCACAGACGGGAAGCGGAAAAAGTGCAAGTTTTGTTTTACCTGTTTTAGAGCTTTTAAAACAGAGAAAAGGTGAAGGAAAAGCGAAAATAAAAGTGCTTGTTCTCACACCAACGAGAGAACTGACTCTTCAAGTGGCCGAAACCTTTGACACATTTGGCGAATTTTTAGAGCGCAAACCAAAGGTTGTAAGTATCATCGGCGGTGAGGGCATCGGTGAGCAACTTTATGAAATACAGCAAGGCTGTGACATTCTTGTGGCAACTTCTGGACGATTTCTCGATGTACTAAGCAAAAAACAGATGAATCTCTCACACATAGAGTTTTTCATTCTCGATGAAGCGGACAAAATGCTCGACCTTGGTTTTGCAGAAGAACTTGAACTCATTTTAGAAGCCATTCCGCAAAAACGCCAGAACCTTCTTTTTTCTGCAACCTACCCTCCAAAAATGCTACAGATTGCTTCAAGAATCACTAAAGAAGCCATTGAAGTCAGCATAGAAAATGAAGAGCCGACCGTGGCAAACATCACTCAGCGTGCCATTTCTGTCAACAGTGAAAATCGCGGGCCGCTTTTGCGACACCTTATTGTAAGCGAAAAACTTGAGCAGGTTTTGGTTTTTATGGCGAACAAAAGAGCTTCGGACAACATTGCGGCGAAATTTAGAAAGTACGGTTTTTTGGCTGAATCTTTTCATGGCGACTTACTTCAAGAAGAGAGAAACGCAACGCTGCGTGATTTTAAATCTAAAAAACTCCGCATCCTTTTTGCAACAGACTTAGTCTCACGCGGTTTGCACATAGATGATGTCAGCTGCGTTATAAACTTTGACCTCCCCCGCTCTCCCGCGGACTACATTCACCGCATAGGAAGAACCGGACGCGCAGGCAAAACAGGTCTTGCCATCTCCTTTGTAAGCCATGAAGATAACGAGCACTTCAAACTCATAGAAAAACGTTCAAACATCAAACTCCAAAGAGAACAGATAGAAGGTTTTGAACTTAGCGGCGAAGCACCAAAAAAAGTCAAAGGCCCAGAGCCCGTAAAAGGAAAAGGCAAAAGCAAAAAAGACAAACTCAGAGAAAAAGCCCTTCAAGAAGCAAACGCAAAGAAGTAGGCTCAAACACTAAAAATATTCAAAAACCTTATAGTGATTTTAAATAGGCATAAAAAGCTTCACTATCCAATGGCACAGAAAAAAGATACCCCTGCACGCTGTCACATAAATTATCTTCTAAAAATTTTCTTTGAACTTCTGTTTCTACTCCCTCGGCTAGAACTTCAAGTTCTAGGTTTTTTGCCAAAGAAATAATAGTTTTAGAAATCGCTCTATCTTCGTTGTTATCTGCTAAATCTTTGATAAAAGAACGGTCTATTTTCAATTTATCAACAGGTAATTGTTTGAGATAACTCAGGGATGAATATCCGGTACCAAAATCATCAATCGATATATTAAAGCCTAAATTTTTTAAATTTCGAAGTGTCTTGATTGATTTTTGAGGATTTTTCATAATATAACTTTCGGTAACTTCAAGCTCTATATCTGTGGGTTGGATATCCATCTCTTTGCAAATATTTTCTATTGTAATCGCAAAGTCATCTTCTTCTAGTTGAACCGCAGATATGTTGATAGCCAGTATTCCCTCAAACAAATTATTTGATTTCCATCTTAACAGTTGCTCGAGAGACTTTTTAAATACAATGATACCTATCTTGATAATAGTTCTATTCTCTTCAGATTTTTTTATAAACGCATCGGGGAACACTAATCTGGAATTTGGTTTTTTCCATCGTACAAGCGCTTCTGCACCAATTACTTTTTTAGAATTTAAATTAATTTGAGGTTGAAAATATACGACAAACTCATCATTTTCTATCGCTTTTTGAATTTCATTATCTAGTTTGACTGATTCAACAATGCTATCTGTCATCTTTGTTTGATACATTTCGTATCTATTTTTGCCATTTTCTTTGGCCACATACATAGCTATATCCGAATTTTTAAATAATTCTTCAAAATTTGTACCATCTTTTGGAAACAATGATATGCCGATGCTGATACCTAAATGAATCTCTAGACCTTTAATAATAAATGGCTTTTCTAAAACTTGTATGAGTTTTTTGCATTCCTCTTCAATCGTGTCTATATTTTGCTTTAATATAACAAATTCGTCTCCGCCGGCACGTGCTATAAAATCAGATGTATTCATTGAATTTTTAAAACGTTCAGCAACTTCTTGGATAACCTTATCGCCTTCACTGTGACCATAAAGATCATTTACATTCTTAAAATAATCCAAATCCAAAAATAAAAAAGCAAACTTTATATCTTTTTGAGAGTGTATTAAAGATTCAAGTTTATCTTTTAAGTAAAACCTATTTGGTAGCTTGGTGAGAGGGTCATTGAGTGCTAAAAATGAAATTTTTTCTTCTGCTTTTTTTCTGTTACTGATATCTTTGTGCGTTCCTGCCAATCGTAACGGTTTGCCACTTTTAGCATCTACTGAAACTACAGCTCCTGAGCCTTCAATCCAAACCCAATGTCCATCTTTATGAAGCATTCTAAACTCTATTACGTAAGGTATAAAATCTTCTATTGTTTGTGCTATTGCGTTTGTAGTGATTGCTATATCATCAGGATGGATTCTTGCTGACCAGTCGATGATACTATTGGCTATATCATCTCTTTGGAGTCCTAAAAAACTTAACCAAGTATCGTTTACAATTTGTGAATTCGTTTCATAGTTCCAATCCCAATAGCCTAGATTTGCACCTTGTATAACAAGCTCTAATCTTTGTTTTGTGCCTTCAAGTTCTTTTTGCACTTTGTAGAGTTTGGAAGTATGCGTTTTTATCAGAAAAAATAAAATTGTAGAAGTTATAGTTATAAAAAACAAGCCTTTATATGTCTGCCAGGAGGCTAAGGTGTTCATGTCCTTAATGAAAAATTCCAACACAAAATCTGAAAATAAAATCCAGCCAGAAGCAAAGATAAAATAAATAAATACTATGCGCAATTCACTTAAATGTCTAGACATATGCATCCCTTATTTGCTTTAAAAAATGAATGATTATATCATAGTTTCTTCTTATAAAAGTCACTCAAATTTTATACTCAAAGGGAGCTAAAACGCATAAATTTAAGTATTTATCACTATCTGATTTTCATGCTTTTATTCGATATTAGCACACTAATTTGAGTAAAGTAGATACAATATTCTCATTCATGCAAACAGTATCAGCTAAACATCAACTGAGATAAAAAAATAATTATTACGACTAAAATAAACGGGAAGGTATGGCTTTTAAAAACCAAAGGCTGAATGCCGAAAAAGACTTGCAAAACGCCGCGCACTCCTAACCATAAACCTAAAAATGCTTTAATACCAAGCAAGATTTGAAAGTTTGACAAACCTGCCTCGCTTATGGGGCCGAAGTTGACGCTTATAAGATAAATGCCTGAGAGTACCGCAACTATTAGACTTTTTGGAACTACTTGTCTGACGTACTTCATAAAGTATTCTCGCACGCGGCTGTGCTCCTCTGCGTTTAAATCATTTTTTATTCGTGACAAAAATAAATTGTCTGTAAATAAAAACCCGCCGTAAATAAATACTGAAAATATATGCAGAAGATGAATAATCAGATATGTCATAAAAACCCTTTGTATAAATGTGTCATTTTATCATTTTGAGTCTCTCTTCTTCTAGTCCTAAATCAAGAAAGTAAATAGAAATGTACTTACAAAGCCAGCCTTCATCACTCTTTAGCTAAAATTAGGCCATCATAAATACTTCATTTAAAGGTTTTCTTACATTGTTTGATTTAAAAAACACCTCATCCAAAAACATCAAGAATGACATTCTCTCAGGTTTAGTCGTTGCTGTCGCGCTTGTTCCTGAAGCTATTGCGTTTTCTTTCATTGCCGGAGTGAGTCCTATTGTCGGGCTTTACACTGCGTTTATTCTTGGGCTTATTACCTCTCTTATAGGCGGTAAACCTGGGATGATAAGCGGTGCGACCGGTGCTGTTGCCATTGTTCTTGTTGGTTTATCCCTTGAAGCAAGTGCTTTTTTATCTGCACAAGGTTTAGCGGGAGAAACACTTGCCATCGGCGTTTTACAGTACATTCTTTTAGCTACTGTTGTTGCCGGACTTATTCAAATAAGCATAGGTCTTTTAAAACTCGGCAAGTTTATACGCCTTGTTCCGACACCAGCTATTCACGGTTTTGTAAACGGTCTTGCTATTGTTATTGCCACTGCCCAGTTCAAGTTTTTTGAAGGGCAGGGATATATGATGTACGTTTTAGTAGCTATTACAATGGCTATTATGTATTTTCTTCCTAAGCTTACAAAAGCAGTCCCGGCTGGTCTTGTAGCAATTATTGTTTTAACTCTTGG
>Ga0180732_1002243_pt1 | contig 10578 bp, 17 predicted proteins | sample KR11_01MetaG_FD_148674 | JGI IMG/M metagenome (GOLD analysis project Ga0180732, IMG submission 148674) | Groundwater microbial communities from the Olkiluoto Island deep subsurface site, Finland - KR11_0.1 MetaG | ecosystem: Environmental > Aquatic > Deep subsurface > Groundwater | place...
CCCGATGGGCGGCGGCAACTGGAGCGGCCTCGCACAGGCCCTGGCAGCGCAGCCTATCATCGTGCAGATTGACGGCGAGCGGATTGCCACCGTCGTACGCTCGCGGCTACAACTGCGCGGCGCCGGGGGGCTGGGATGGTAGCGGCGTTTCCCACTCTGACGGTTGAGGTGGCATTCACGACTGCCCCCACATCGACGCCGACGTGGACGGACGTAACCGCCTATGTGTTGGCCATCAAGATACGGCGTGGGCGTGACAACGAGTTTGGGCCGATGCAGATGGGCACGGCCGAAGTCGTATTCGACAACAGCGACCGGCGCTTCGACCCATCCTATGCGGTCGGCCCGTACTATGGCGTCTCCGGCAATCTCAAGCCCATGCGGCGCATTCATATACGGGTTACCGATGCCTATGAATGGCGGCCCGGGTTGTTTCGGTATGTTGACCACGATCTGTTCAACGGCTATGTGGACGGCTGGCCGCAAAGTTGGGCAGACGGGATAAAGCCGGTCGTGGGCGTGCGTGCCTGCGACGGGTTCAAGTTGCTTGGACTGGTCGAGCTTGGCACATCCTACCCGGAGGAATTGTCAGGGTCGCGCATCAACCGGGTGCTGAATGATTGCGGGTGGAGCCTGGGAGGATATTGGGTTCTGGATTCCGTCACCAACTCGCAACTCGGCACCACAACAATCCTCGGCCCGTATGGGGATCGCGTCCTGGCTGACGGCGATAGCACGATGATGGCCCAAACGGTGACCAACGCCAACGCGCTGCAATACCTGAATGATGTGGTGAACAGCGAATACGGGATGCTATTCGTCAACGCCTACGGTCAGGTGCAGTTCAACAACCGCAACTTTTTCTATGGCACCTTCGCCCAGACTATTTTCAGCGACCTACCGGACTATCAGCATTACACCGACTACCAATTGGAGTATGACGACCAGTACGTTTTCAACGACATCCGTATGCAGCGCGTGGATGGCACGCCGAAGACCGCGAGTGATGCCACAAGCCAGGTCGACTACTTCAAGCGCACTTTACAGGACGACCGGCTGCTGCTCACCGATGATAGTGTAGTGCAGGATCGCGCCAACTATCTGCTCGGGCGGTATAAGGACCCCCACTACTGCTGCCGCAACCTGGCGATGGAGCGCGACGAGACTGGCGAGCAGCAATTCTGGATGGCGGCACTGGAGATCGGGCAACGTTTCTTCGTAGAGCGGCACCCCCAGGGGGGAGCAATCATCAACAACGAGTACATCATACAGGGAATCGAGCACGAGATCGGCACGCGCGGACGCGATTGGAAAACAACGTACAAGATCTCGCTGGCCGACGTGCAGAATTATTGGGTGCTGTGCGAATTCGCCGGTGACGGTTTCTCCGGCAACAGCATCCTTGGCAGCACAACCACCTTGGCTTACTAACAGGAGGCAACATGGCTTGGACCCAACCTACTACCTGGACCGTTGGACAGACCGTCACGGCCGCCAACATGAACGCGGAGCTTGGGCGCAACCTGGACCACGTCGGCGGCATCCTGGGCTTCACCGCCACGCCGGCTACCAGCGGGCACGGCATTGAGCCACTCGCAGGCTATTTCGCCGGCGCGCACGAAGTGAACCACACGATTGACGCGGGCCTGGTCATCACGACGTCCGGCACCACCGGGACGGCGTTTTCGTTCACCGCCGCTTTTTCGTCGGCGCCAATCGTGGCGGGGTGCATCTATTCCACATCGGGCCTCTCGACGGCGGCCGTCGAAACCTTCTGCCTGACCGCCATCAGTGCTACAGGCGGCAGCATGTGGTCCAATATCCCGCACCGCATCCACTGGGTGGCCTGGGGTAGCAGCACATGAGCCTGGGCGGGCAGGATCGCGTCCTGCAGCAATACTGGCGCGATGACATGGGCTGGCCGGCCATCAAGCTGACGTTGCTCGGCGGCTATGCGGTGCGACTCAACGCCTACCAATCGCTGACGCTGGGCCAGGTGGTGGCCATCTCGACAGGCGGCGGCAGCTACGTATTGCCCGCGCCCGTCGGGAGCGACATGCCGATCGGCGCCGTCTACCAGGACGCCACCAGCAGCGGATTCGTGTGGGTGGTCACTGGCGGCATCGGCTATGTCAAACCCGTGTCCTCTATCACGGCGGCGGCCGGCAGCGCAACATTTTGTTCATCCAGCGAGGCAGGGCGCGTGAACCAATCCACAGCCTTGCCCGCGGCTGCATACCAGCATCGCCAGGTGGGCCACTTTCTCGCGGATGGTTCGTCTGCCGGTGCGGCTGCGCTGGCTATCATCCACTTTCATTAGCCGCCCCTTCTGTGATACTGCCTCTTGCGTTTTCAATTGCCTTGTGCTACAATGCCGGTAGCAGGAGGGAACCACATGACGGTAACACTTGCCAACTACGACGCCGCTAGGCACGCCCTGATTGAGGCCCGAAGCATTGACGAAGTAAAGGACATCCGCGACCGGGCCGAAGCCTTGCGCCAGTATATGCGCCAGGCTGGCGAGTCCTTGCAACTGCAGAATGATGTGGCTGAGATCAAGTTACGGGCCGAACGGCGGGCAGGTGAACTGTTGCAGGACATGGAGAAGCATCCAGCAGGACGCCCCACCGCAAATCCCTCGCACGATGCGAGCAATTCTATTGCCACCCTCTCGGACCTGGGTGTCACCTTCAGCCAGTCTTCCCGCTGGCAGACCATTGCCAGAATCCCCGAAGAACAGTTTGACCAGCACATAGCACGTATCAAGGGACGTGACGATGAACTGACCACCGCCGGCGTGCTGCGGTTCGCCAAGGACCTGGCACGGACCGAAAACAAACGGGAGATGATTGACCAGGCCGCAATGATGCCGACTACCACGGAGCAGTATCGTCTCATCTGCGGTAACTTCGCATACGAGTATGGGCAGGTTGAGCCTGCCAGCATTGACGCCATCATCACGGACCCGCCCTATCCATTCGAGTACCTTTCACTCTACAAGATCCTCGCGGAAGCGGCTACCGTCCTCCTGAAACCCTTCGGATCGCTGCTCGTCATGGTCGGGCAGTCCTACCTGCCAGAAGTCCTGGCGCTAATGTCGCCGATCATTCGCTACCATTGGACGCTGGCATATCTGACGCCTGGTGGCCAGGCCGTGCAACTTTGGCAGCGGAAAGTCAACACGTTCTGGAAGCCCGTTTTGTGGTTCGTCAATGGCGTCTATCCGGGCCCCTGGGTCGGAGATGTTACCCGAAGTGCCGTGAATGACAATGACAAACGCTTCCATGACTGGGGCCAGTCCGAGAGCGGCATGGCCGATCTGGTAGAACGATTCACTCTCCCCGGGCAGACCGTCCTCGATCCATTCTGCGGTGCTGGCACAACCGGCGTAGTAGCCGTCCGGCTTGGGAGACAGTTCATCGGAATTGACATTGACCAGGAGGCGATTGCCTTGGCATCGGGCAGACTTGGAGCATCCAATGGGCGTTAGCACTGTCAACGGTGCGCGGGCCAGGATGGACGGCAAGGGCGATCCGTGGGCCAACGACCACCGCGCCGCATTGGGCGGCGGCTTCAACATGCAGGACGTTGACGCCTATATGGGCATGTTCGCCTTCGCTGGCAATACGGCCGAAAAGCTGTTCATGGAGTTTGTACCTGACAGCTTCGAGAATCGGTACAACGAAATCCGCGAGTTCGCTGTGGTGGCCCTGTTCGACCGCAAGTGCTCCCGCGAGATCGCGCTGAGCAAGCAATTCATCGTAACCCGTCAGTTCTACCTTTGGCAGTGCCGAGCATTCGCGCGACTCCAACCCCGGGCACCCAAGTTCTTCTATGTCACCGGCAGCGGTTACCCGTGGGCTATGATTGAGTTGGACATAGCCACCGGCGCAGTCTGTAACGAGTATGTTTTGCCCCGCATGGACGCTGCCGACTGGCGAGCCATTTGGCAAGCGGCTGGCCTCGTTCGCCTACGTGATGAGTTGCGCACTTGGATTCAACGAGCATCGCGGTAATTGGTCGCGATTGGGTATTGACAAAACAGTAGAATCGTGCTACAATAACGGTGTGCGAAAGGAAACACATGACTGACACAGAACGACTAAACAGGTTCTTGGCGCAGGAAGGCATCGGGTACAAGGCGCTGGCCCAGAAACTGCACTTCCATCGGACATATGCGTGGAAAGTGGTACGGGGCAAGCAGCCGGTATCGGCCAACTTTCGCTTTCGGTTCGCCACGGTATTCGGCCAGTACGTCGAAAAGGCCGTCTTTGGCGAAAGCATCCTAACATGACGGCGCAGGAGACATCATGTACGCCATCGTAGAAAGTACCCGCGGGAAGCGCTACATGCTGGCACCAGAGACCCAGCAGATGTTCGCGTTTGACGGCACACCCATTCGCCTGCCGGCTGAGTACGTGCATTGGGCGGTGATCGGGCACACATTGTGCCTGTTTGACTGGCAGGCTGGGAAGTGGACGCCTGTCGGCAAGGCGTCGTGAGCGCGTGGGCTGCCCCTACCGGCATGGCGACGGGGCGGCTAGATACCCTCCTCGAGGGCCTCCGTAGCACTACCACGGCGATGCTGCGGGGGCAGAGGAGGGCCACAGCGAAAGAGGTGACGGCCGATGATGCATCCACAATCGAGCGTCGACACCCTTGGACAGAGGGAGACATCGCGAACCAGCCAGGCGCCGCGTGCCGGCAACCCGCGACGCCTGGCGCACCCCGCAAAGAGAGAGGAGCACCCACGTGGATGTGTATGACAGAGAAGCCCCAAAGATCCAGAAGCGCATTCGCCAAATGGAGGAGTTGCTCACATTCCTGGCCAAACTGCCCGACTTACCGGCAAAGGATTCCTATGCCAGCGAAGACACCGCAACCGTCTTCCTGTATATCCCGTTTGACCCCCGAGCCCTTCTGGCGATGCGCCGGGCAATGGGCAACGGCTGGGAGTTCGTCCGGCAGACCCCCTACGACGAGATTACACACACGGTGCAACGGGCGTATCGAAAAGCTGGCGAGAAGTTTGAGATCTCTATCTGCCTAGTTACGAGCCTTCCGGGGGCCACGTGCCAGAGGGTGAAGGTAGGCGAGAAGGTCATGCCGGTCTACGAAGTGCGCTGCAATTGAGGAGGCCCCACATGGACGACACAACGAAGCAGATTGACGAGGGCATCATCCGCGAAGCCCTGGACAGGTTGCATCTCCGGCAAGTCCAGAAACTCGACTTGGAGACACAACGCGCGGCGCGGCGGGCCGCCGTACAAGCCACCATCGAGAACCAACTGCAAGCCATTGATGCCGACTACGAGACCGATCTCGAAGCTCTCGGCAATCGTCTTGACGAAGACATGAAGTTCGTCAAGACTTGTGTTTTGTTCTTCGGTGCCACAGTCAAGGGCGCCGGCCTGATGGCCGTCTACGCCAAGGGCAGAATGTCATGGGATGGCAAGCGCCTCGACGGATACGCCACGGCCCACCCCGAGATACTCGCCTTTCGCAGTGAAGGGCAGCCCAGCGTCAGCATCCGCGAGGTGTGACATGATAGAGATTCTGTTGGTAATCGGCATCATCTGCGCCATCCTGGGCTTCGTCAAGCCCTTCCCCGGCGACAAGAGGCAATGATGACAGCCCCCTGCACGCGCTGCCACGGCGCCGGCAGCATCATCACGCATGACGCCGACAGCGACGCGTGGCCGCGCATCACTTGCCCGCGTTGCTGGGGCGAGCCGATGGCACAGCCGGCGCGCAACTTCGTTGACCCCAACCCCGGCGAGCATGTGGCTTGGCTGATCGAGCAAGGCCACTACGACGAAGCTGCCGAGTTGCAAACCCAGCAGTACATCGAAGGCGTGAAGGCGGCGCTGGAAGGTCGCGAGGTCGGCGACTTCGAGCCGGCGGCGCGCTATGCCGGGTACATCGGCATCGAGCACGACTGGCGGGACGACCCGCGCAACTACATGGACGACGAACGGTAACCCAAGCAGAGGAGGACCCACAATGGCAGACCAGCGAAGTATCGGCCCAGTGCAGGAACAACCAGGCCTAAATGAGCAGACCCGGCGCGCCTTGACGGTCATCAAGGACTTTGACCCCGACCTGGCCGCGCGTGCCCTGGCGATTATGGCCGGCAGACCAGCGAAAGCACCGTTGACCATCGACCGTGCCATCGCCGCCGCGTTGCACGAGCAGAAGACCGGCCTCGTGGAAGGCCGGGATTTCTACATCGACCAGTACATGGGCCTCGTGGCAGGCTACCGCGGCCTACAACGGGAGACGAACGGGCACAGTGGCGAGTACCTGACGAACTATCGCCCGTTTACCGCCGAGGAAAACGCCGACCACGAGGTGCAACCGGGCGACCTGGCGCGTGTATGTGAGCTGTCACAACTCGACACATGGGCCAAATGCCGGGCGATGGGCGTGCGTTATCACCCCATCCTGGGGTACGGCATCCTACGCAAAGGCGAGCGCCTCAACAACGAAGGCAAGTTGATCCAACTCAAAGGCGGCTATACCTGGGAACGCAAGGCACAGACTAGGGCCTACAAAGACGCGTTGCGCCACACGCCGAACGCCCGGGCCTCGACAGCCGAGATCCTAACTGATGCTGCGAGCGACGGCTTAGACATTGACCTGCCCGATGGCGCGATCATCAGCCGCGACCAGGCGGAGCAATTCGTAACCGAGGCACAAGAGCGTCAGGGGCAACCGGCAGAACGGCCCACCCCCGAACAGGCACAGGCGATACTGGCGCGGGCCAACGCCGAGCGCGACCAGGCGCAGGGTGACTTCGAGGCTCTGGAGGGCGCGCCCGACTCAGCGCATCCACCCACGGCGACTACACCATCGGGTATCAAGCCCGAAAGCCTGGATCGCATCATCGAAAAGACAGGCACTGAGTTGGACCGACTGGCAGGTGGGCCTGAACGCGTGGCATCCCTGGCCCGCAACGCGATCCCACTCTTTACCGAAAACGGCAAGCATCTGCTCGCGACTCACCCCGCCGTATACACCTGCGGGCACGACCTACTCGTTGTTGCATGCGATGTGGGCTTCGAGTGGCTGACGCTAAACAATCTGCCCGCCGCGTTCGAGGCGCTGGAAGCACGCGCGCTGTCGCTGGAGGCCGACGAGGCGATGAAGGCGCAGGCGAAGGCGGTGCCGGCATGAACGCCGCCATCTGCCCCATTTGCCACGAAGTGCTTGACCCACACCGGTACCGGCTAGCCGCCTACGACCAGACCACCTGGAAGAGCCCGATGGTGTGCTACCCGGCGCCGTGTTGGGATAACCGCGAACAGCTCCGCGCGCCCGGCGTGCAGGTGGTCGGCAAGGCCACGCCGGGGGAACTGCCGCTGGTGCAGCAGATAGCATAGGGAGATACCGTGGACAACGATGATATGTTCGTCGCTGAATTGACTGGCTTGCTCAACAAGTACAACAAGGAGAACGGCAGCAATACGCCTGACTTCATCCTGGCTATATACCTGCACAGTTGCTTGTTGGCATTCAACGTGACAAGCGCCGCACGCGAGGGATGGTATGGAGTCCACTTGGCTCCTGGCACCATGCGCGTTGATCCCGTTGCCGAGGGCGCATAAGCACGACCCCCGTCACACATCACGACAGTAGGAGGCGTCCGTGCACAGCACACCCGGCGCGCCAGGCCCTTTGTTTCGCAGGACGACGCGAGGGCCCAAGCAACTGGCGCGCCGGGAAGTTGCGCACGGGCGGCGGGACACGCTGTACGCGGTGAAGGAGGCCACATGCCACGCATCCACGTAACCGTAACCGTCGCGCAGGCCCACCGCCTGGCGATGCTGGCCGAACTGCTCGACACCACGCCAGCGCAGGCCGCGGCGCTGATGCTGCAGCGCGGCCTCGACAGCCTGCATGTGTGGCTGCGCGAAGACGGGCGCTACTATTCGATGCCGGCGCCGCAGGACAGGCCCGAGACCATCCAGGAGACGTGGCGGCGCATGGACGCGCTGAAGCGGCACATCCCACAGACAGAGGCATCCAAAGGCGGGTGACACATGGGTAGCTACCGCATCGCCATTTCGTCCTGCAAGTTGGCCAAGAAGATCCCATCGGGTGACCCCGTCTGGCCGACGTTCAACGGCAGTTTTCAGAACCTGGAACTGAGCGCGATGGATCTAGCCGGCGTGCTGTACGATGGCCACGCGATGACCACCTGGCATAAAGACCACTGGCGCACTACAGCGAACTACCTCTGCGGCCAGCACGTCGGCCTCGACTTCGACACCTGCGACGAACGATCCACGCTCCCCACCCTAGCCGATAACAAGTTCATCGCCAAGTACGGCGGGCTGATCTACACCACCATGAGCCACACAGCCGAAGCGCCACGCGCCCGCGTGGTGTTCCTGCTCGACACACCCATCATGCAAGCCGGCAATTACAGCCTCGTGGCGGCGGCGCTGCTGTGGCTGTTCGGGACCGCCGATCGCCAGTGTAAGGACGCTGTGCGGTTCTTCTACGGCGCGCCCTGTTGCCAGATCGAATACCTCGACAACGTGCTGCCGCTGGAGACCGTGCGCCACCTGATTGCCCAGTACCAAGAGACGGGCCGGCAGGAACGCAAGCGCCACGAGAGCGGTGCCTACAACACGCCGGCAGACCAGGCCGAAGTTGCCGACGCCCTGCGCAAGATACCTGTTTGGTCCCTGGAGTACGACGAGTGGGTCCAGGTCCTAATGGGGCTGCACGCGGCATTCGGCGAAGATGGGCGCCGGCTGGCAGACGACTGGGCAGACGGCAAGCCAGGCGAGGTCGAGCAGAAGTGGCGCGGCTTCAAGGCTAACGGGAACGGCGCCGGCCAGGTGACCATCGCTACCGTGTTCGGCATCGCCAAGCGGTACGGGTGGACAAAGACGCTGCATTAGGGTATTGACAAGATAGTAGGGATATGCTACAATGGATACTATGAAGAACGACAAGTTACTGACAGTCTACGAGGCAGCAGCCCTTCTGGGTGTCTCTCCAGCCACCATACGCCGGGCAATCGACAAGGGTAAATTGGCCGGCTTTCGCATTCCCGGTAGCAAACACCGGCGCATCTCCCGCGCCGCGGTCGAAGAAATCGTTGCGAAGGCAGAATCATCGACCGCGAAGGGGTAAGATGTGAAACCCTGGGTCAAACTCTGGACCGAAATCCTCCACGACCGCAAAATGCACCAACTTACCGACCGACAATTCCGCGTCTGTCTCAACTTGTTCGCAATGGCCGGCATCGTGGACGACGACGGTGAGTTGATGCCGTTTGACGACATGGCTTTCCAATTGCGAATGGACCCCGCCGATCTCCTGTCTGACCTCCATGTGCTACGCAAGGCCAATATCGTTGACGAGCAAGACGGTGAATGGTGGCTGGTGCATTACGAGTTTCGGCAACCACAGCCGCCGAGTGCAAAGCCCGCAGCCGTCCTGGTCAGGGTCCATAAACACCGGGCCAAACTCAAAGCCGAGCGTAACGCGTTACGTAACGACGGTGTAACGAGTGTAACGACGTTGCAGAAAAGTGTAACGAGTGTAACGACAGAGATAAGAGAAGAGGAGAAGAGAGAAGAGGAGATGAGAGCAACCGCCGAAGTCGATATCGCCTGGGCAGCGGCAGTCAAGTTCTTTCAGGACAACATCTCTCTCATCTCTTCTTCGATGCTCCCGGACATGCTGGATGTATGGTCAATGCTGGAAGTCAACGACTGTGCGGGCTGGTGGAACCAAGCTATTGCCATCGCGGCGGCACGTAATAAGCGCAACTGGGCCTATGTGCGGACGGTATTGCAGAACTGCCTGAGTGAAGGTCATCCACCGCAGAGCAATGGCAGTGGCCCGAAGCCCCGTGCCAGGCGGTCTGCCGTGACGAAGATCCAACTACCAGATGGCAGTATCCAGGACGTGAAGCAATGAACCCCGACATCGCCCCCTACGAAACGTTGGGCAAGGAACTTCTCCAGCGGTGCTTGGCAGCCGAGCGACCGGACGAACTGCATCAGTGGATCGTCAGCGAACTAGCCCACATGGGCGGGGCGCCCGAAGGCGCGGTACTCACATGGCCGGCATCCTTTGACCTCTTTGATGCCCTCCTGGCCAAGTATGAGCAGACGGCTAAGATACCGGAGGACCAGCGCAAGGTGCTTGACTGGCCCTGGCCATCGTGGACGCGGATGATAGACCCCTTGGAGCCTGGCATGTTGGCACTAGTGACCGCGCCCGATGGTGCCGGCAAGACGCTATATGCCGAGGTGATCGCCGAGCACTGGGCCAAGAAGCGTAACCGGGTGGTTTACTGCCACTTCGAGTTGAGCCGCAGCCTGATGACGCTCAGGCGAACGGCCCGGCACACGGCGCTTACGGCGCGGCAACTCAAAAGCGGGACCTTGACACCGGAGCAAAAGCGCATGGTAACTGAGACTCGGAAGCAACTTCTCCAGTGGGAAGGGTACATCAGCTACATCCATACACCGGGCTGGACGATGGAAAGGACGACGGCAGCCTTGCGCCAGTTGGCGAATACTGGGCAGTGCGACGTGGCTGTGATCGACTACC
>Ga0180732_1002244_pt1 | contig 10578 bp, 8 predicted proteins | sample KR11_01MetaG_FD_148674 | JGI IMG/M metagenome (GOLD analysis project Ga0180732, IMG submission 148674) | Groundwater microbial communities from the Olkiluoto Island deep subsurface site, Finland - KR11_0.1 MetaG | ecosystem: Environmental > Aquatic > Deep subsurface > Groundwater | place...
GGAATCGAAGTCGAACCCGGTTCGGTCAGGTTTGCTATCACTGTTATTAGTATCGTTAGTATCAGCCGGAACCGAGACCCGGATGGCTCCCTTAGCCACTGCCGAGGCAGTGGTAAAGTAGACTTTATGGAGAGCGGTTTGCTTAACATAAATGGGGTCGCCATCATCAGTGTCACCAGAGACTAAGCCAGTGGTAATGGTAAAAGTGTCGGTGTCAACAATCGTACCAACCGTATAAGAGCCGGTGCCGATGGTAACCGAATCTCCGGGGAAAAGATGGTTAGTATTAGTGTCAGCCTGACCCGAGGTGGTGATGTTAATGGTAGTTGCCCCAACGCTGCCGGTTCCACTTACAATAGTGGAAAATGAAAGTCGGCTGTTTTCTAAAAGGTCTTTGGCGTCAGTTAAAGTAGCGGAGTCAAGTTCAGCGGGGTGAAAGAAAACCCAACCCTGAAAAAGGGAAAAGGAAAGAAGAAATAAAACCAGGACTATTTTTCTTTTAACTGTCCATTTCATCTTATATGAACCATGTCCAACACCGTGGACCCATAACTGTTTTAACAATAGTATATTTTTTCACCCCTTGTCAAGTCCCAACCTTGTTTTAATTAGCCTAAGGATAATAACCAAAATAAATAGCCCTAAAACAAGCTTAATAGGAATAGCAATAAAGCGAATTTCTTGTTGGTATTCCCCAGAAAAATCATCCAAACCGAATTCTAATTTGGCATTGAAAGCTCCTATCAAAAACTTTGTCTTGCCCTGACAGGGACCGACCCTGTCATCTATTTGACATTGGATTTCTCTAGAGAAACCAGAAAGAATATTTTGAGGGAGTAAATCTAAGGCCTCTTCTTGTTGAAACCAACCTTGAAGGATAATGCTGCCTAAGGGTTTGAAATAGGAGTGACCGGTATTTTTTACTCTTACTACAAATTGGGGTTGGCTAAACGAGTCAATAAGACAAATTCGAGAACAATTGAACAATCTGAATTCTTCCACTATTGCTTTTTTAAAAGGTTTGCCCGTTCGGGAAACAGTGATAAGAAGATTGCCTCCAATTTTGGCTTGGGTTTGGCTAGCTGATAAATTACCATAACCCTTCATTGGCGCAGTTTGAAAAAGAAGGGTGGCATAATAATCTTTTTCTGGGGCAGTTTCCGGGACTTTAAGAATCAGGACTATTTCTTGGATACCGCCTGCAGGCAAAGGAAAAGTTTGTCCTAATCCTAAATCAGCGTTCAGAAAAGCAAAGGAAATGGGTTTGAGTCGCTCGGCATCAGCCACCAATTTGATGCCCCCGATTTCGTCGCTTGGTTCAAAAGAGACGATTGAACTGGTCATCATCAGATCAACCTCACCGGGATTAGAGAGTTTATAAACCTGGGTAATGGTTTTGCCAGGCATGAGGGTGACTTCAAGGAGGGGAGGATAAATACCGAGGCCAAGAGATTGGGCTTTAACTGGTTTGGGGAAAAGAAAGAGGAAGACGAAGATGATAAACAAAAAAATCTTTAATCTCCTCATTTTAGTATGTCGGCGTGGCAATGAAAGTAATAATATTCTCATAAACTCCAGCTGCTTGAGTTCCAGAAATATTGACTTTCAAAGTCATTGTTGCTTGTTTGTCCCTACCGGCTTCGTGCCCTTCTACAGGAGTTAGCCCCATTACTTTTTGAGGCTCATCTCCTGGTACATCAGCAAAATTTTTAAACATCGTGCCACTGGCGAATTCAGAAGGAACATCAGTCCCACTCATCGTATAGCCGAAACCATAGGTAGTGCTTTGCTCCCAAGTGCCTTCGTAAATATGAGTACAGGTGTCAGTTGGGTCGCAAGTGGTATCTTCAATATAAGAACCAGCAGTTGAAGTTAAACGGTCATTTTCTTGAACTGTCACTTGGTAGCCACCCGCAGAGCCACAGTCAACTTCCAAACCAATCGTATCTGTACTACCGACACCAACAGTCAGGCTGCCAAAATCCACAGAAATTTTGTCAATGGTAAAAGTAAAAGGGATAATGGAATGAATGTATTGAAAGCCAGCTCGGACTTTATAGCCGTTTTCAAAATAATAAAGTCCAGGGGCAATTTGTCCAGTAGTTACTCCGAGGTTATAATTATCGGAACTCGGTACACCAGCGCCCATATTGAGATTAGGCCAATCAATTTGGTAGTTATCAGAAGACATAGTGGGAACGGCTAGAGCAGGACTCGCTAATATGAGACCAAAAAAGATTAATATCAGTAAATATTTAACTTTCATCGGTGGTCTTATCAACCTCTTCTTTTAATTTTTGTCCAGTTTTCAGTAATTCTGAGGCTATTTGCCTAACTTTGCTTAACTTTTCTTTTTGGCGTAAAGTGAGATGAGATAGGTCTGATAATAATTCGCTGGTTTGGTGAAGAATTTCGGTTAAACCTCTTTTAAGCTCTAAACTTGCCCACATTAAAACATCAGTTTCTTCTTGCTCAATTTGTTCTTCCATGATTTCCGTTTCTTCTTCAAGAATCTTTATTTTTTCTTCATTCTCAAGTACCCTGAGGTATTGTTTGCCAAAAAACATTGCTAGAGGAGTAATCAGTAGCAAAGAAAGTAATTGCAAGGCTTCGACTAAAAGCGCTTCCTTTGCCGGCTGAAGAACGAAGAAAAGAACCATGGCTAAAGCCAGAGAAAAAGTGATAGCTGGTTCAAAAAGCAAAGCCAAACCAAACATTAAGAAATAAATCAAGAAGAAAAGAGGCGAGGTTAAACCACCGGTTGAGGCAATTAAAAGGAGAATGACCATCGTAAAAACAACGGCATCAAGAGTGAGGTTGATTTTGGAAAAGGGTTGTTTTTTTCTCCGTTGGTAGAACTGGTTAATAAAGTAAGCAAGGACAAAAAGAGCAATCAGTTGAAGCGTATAAACTGAGAGTCCGGGAGTATTGGTCCAAACAAAGACCAAGACCACCGCGGCGATAAGAAAGGCACTATGGAGCAGGAAATTGGACATTGATTCTAGTTTACACCAAAAAAGAAATCAATTACAATATTGTCAAGATGGCTAAAAATTATCATCCTCAAGACATTGAGAAAAAATGGCAGGAACGCTGGTGGAAGGAAAGAATTTATGAAGTGGATTTGGATAAGGCGAAAAAGCCTTTTTTCAACTTAATGATGTTCCCTTATCCTTCAGCGGAAGGACTTCATGTTGGGAATATGTATGCTTTTACCGGAGCGGATATTTACGGGCGGTTCCAGCGGATGCAAGATAAAGATGTTTTTGAACCCATTGGCTTGGATGGCTTTGGGATTCACTCAGAGAACTATGCTTTGCAGATTGGTGAGCATCCTAAGAAAGTTGCCACCCGAACAGAAAAGAATTTTTACCGACAACTTCACCAAATTGGCAATGGTTTTGCCTGGAAAAACACTTTAGAAACTTATGATCCAGAATATTACAAATGGACGCAATGGATTTTTATTCAGCTTTATAAGGCGGGTTTAGTGAAGAGGAAAAAAGCTTCGGTTAACTGGTGTCCCTCTTGCAAAACCACCCTTTCTGATGAACAAGTAATTGCCGGTCTTTGTGAGCGTTGTAGAACTGAAGTGGAGAAAAAGGAGCTGGAGCAATGGTTTTTTAAAATTACCCAGTATGCGCCAAAACTCTTAAAGAATTTAGAATGGATTGATTGGTCAGAACGGACCAAAATAGCCCAGAGGAATTGGATAGGGAAATCAGAAGGGACGGAAATACAATTCAAAGTTCAAAGTTCAAAGTTCAAAGTTCCGACTTTTACTACTCGTCCGGACACTATTTTCGGGGCGACTTTCTTTATTTTGGCTCCAGAGTCGGAATGGGTGGAGAAGCTAACCAAACCAAAGCACAGGAAGGTAGTCTCTGATTTTGTTGAACAGGCGCGAAAAAAGACAGAAGTCCAGCGACTCTTTACTGAAAAAGAAAAAACCGGGGTCTTCACCGGTTCTTACGTGATTAACCCTGCCACTAATAAAAAAATTCCTGTTTGGGTAGCTGATTATGTTGTCATGGGTTATGGTACCGGAGCAATTATGGGGGTGCCGGCTCATGACCAGCGGGATTGGGAATTTGCTAAAGAGCATAAGTTGTCCATTGTTAAAGTGATAAGCGGAGGCAATATCAAAAAAGAAGCTTATGATGGCGAGGGGAAATTGGTTAATTCCGGGCAGTTTAATGGCTTGTTGGTTGAGCAGGGGATTAAAAAGATTACTGCTTGGTTAAAGGAAAAAGGTGTTGCTAAGAAGCAAACCCAATATCGCCTTCGTGATTGGTGTATTTCTCGTCAGCGCTATTGGGGGCCACCAATTCCCATGATTAATTGTTCTAAGTGTGGTTGGCAACCAGTACCAGAAAAAGACTTGCCGGTCAAGTTGCCTTATATCGAGAATTATCAACCTAAAGGAGTAGGTAAATCGCCTTTGGCTCAAGCTAAGGATTGGGTTAAAACAAAATGTCCAAAGTGTAAGGGTCCAGCTAAGCGGGAAACTGATGTTTCCGATACTTTCTTGGATTCTGCTTGGTATTTCTTCCGCTACACCTCGACTGATAAAAAAGACGTTGCTTTTGATAAAAAGCGGATTAAGAAATGGCTGCCAGTAGATATGTACATTGGCGGACATGAGCACGCTGTTCTTCATTTAATGTACACCCGGTTTTTAACTATGGTTTTCAAAAACTTGGGTTTGATTAATTTTGAAGAGCCATTTAAGCGGTTTTATGCTCATGGCTTGTTGATTAGCGAGGGAGCCAAGATGAGTAAAAGTAAGGGGAATTTGGTTATTCCTGATGAGTATATTAAGAAATTCGGCGCTGATACACTAAGATGCTATTTGATGTTTTTAGGTCCTTTTGATCAGGGCGGCGATTTTCGGGATAGGGGAATTGCGGGAATGTACAGGTTTTTTTGTCGGGTTTGGCGATTAGCCCAAAAGTTTTCGGCTAAAGGCAGTCCAGAAGAGAAAAAAGTAATTCATCAAACCATTAAAAAAGTAACCGAAAACATCCAAAATCTACGCTACAACACTGCCATTGCCGCCATTATGGAATATGTCAACTTCTTGACAAGAACAAAGGGAGTTTCGCGGGAGGCAATTGAAACCCTAGTTTTATTATTAGCCCCTTTTGCTCCTCATATTTCAGAGGAGATTTGGTGTCAGGTTTTGAAAAATAAATTCTCAATTCACCAACAGAAATGGCCTAAATATGATCCGAGATTGATTAAGGAAAAAAGAGTCACCATTGTTATTCAAGTCAATGGCAAATTGCGAGGGCAAATTGAAGTTAGTGATCAGGCATCAGTGATCAGTGATCAGGTAGAGAAATTGGCGAAGAAAGAAAAGAATGTGGCGAAGTATTTGAAAGGGAAGAAGATTAAAAAAGTTGTTTTTGTATCCGGAAGATTGATAAATTTTGTGGTTTAGAAAATCTACTCATGGAGTTGGAAAATTTATGGGAACAAAATAAAGTTCCTGTTATTCTAGGTTTAATTGGTGTGTTTTTAGTGAGCGTGGGGATTTTGACCACGCTCTTTTTTTATCAGCAAAAAGAACCGGAGATTGAGATTATTTCTGGGGAAGAAGAGGGGACGATTTGGGTGGATTTGGCCGGGGCAGTGATACAACCTGGCGTTTATGAATTGCCCAGTGGGTCAAGATACAAGGATTTACTAGCAAGAGCGGGGGGATTGTCAGCGGGAGCGGACCGGGAATGGATAGAAAAGAATTTGAATTTAGCCCAGAAATTAGAAGATGCTCAGAAGGTTTATATACCTAGTCAGATGGAGAGCGGGGAAGTAGCGGGCGAGGAAACAGTGGTTTCTGGAAAAATTAACATCAACACTGCTTCTACGTCGGAACTAGATACTCTTTGGGGAATTGGCGAAGTGCGAGCAAAGGATATTATTGACAACCGTCCCTACTCTTCAATTGACGAACTTCTCACCAAGAAAGTTATTCCTTCTAATGTCTTCGAGAAAATTAAAGACGAAATTACTGTGTTTTAGATGAAACCTGCCCAAAAAGCCTTTGTCTGTCTACTTTTGATTGTCGTAATCTCCGTTTACTTTTTTCGCCTCCAATTAGTCTCGAGCCTGAAGATTCCAGAAAATAGCGTCATCACGCTCCGCGGCAGGATAACTCAACAACCATATCTAAAGGGTTCATACCAGAACATTTCCTTAGGTCCGATTTTATTAAAAACCGACCGTTATCCAGGCTATATTTATGGTGATTTATTAGAAGTTACTGGCAAATTTGAAAAGAGAGTGACAAACTCTTTCCAGACTCAATATTATGCTTATTTTCCAACCATTCGTGAGATAGAGAAGGCGCAAAGACCGACTTTGTTTTCTAATTTTAAAAAGAAACTTTATTATTTTAGGGGTCAGTTAGAAAATACAATTGAGCAACTTTTACCAGAACCACAGTCGAGCCTGTTAAATGGAATTCTTTTGGGAACAAAAAAAGAAATGCCGGAAAAATTCCTGAAAAATCTGCGGGAAACAGGCACACTTCATATTATTGTTGCTTCTGGATACAATCTTTCCGTAGTTGCTGGTTTTCTTGTTTCTGCCTTAGTCTGGTTTGTTAGTCGGAAAAAAGCTTTGATTTTTGCTTTTTTAGGTGTGATTTTTTATACCTTGATGGTTGGTGCCGAGCCACCAGTAGTTAGAGCGGCGATTATGGCGAGCTTAGCTTTCGGAGCCGGATATTTAGGCAGGCTTAGAGATGGCTTGATTGCTTTAATTACTGCTGCCTTAATTATGCTATTAATATCGCCTTTGATATTGTTTGATATAGGTTTTCAGCTTTCATTGATGGCAACAGCAGGCATTCTTCTAATTCATCCCTTGTTAAAAGAGAAAAGAATTTTCCATTTACCAGTTTTTGGTGATGATTTAGCCACCACCTTGTCTGCCCAAATAGGCGTGACACCCATTTTATTGGTAAACTTTGGCAATCTTAGTTTTCTTTCGCCTTTCATCAACGCCCTGATTTTACCGCTAATTCCCATTTTGATGAATTTAGGTGGGATTGTGGCTCTTTTTGGATTTTTTATCAGACCAATCGCTCAAGTGCTAGCTTGGTTTTTGTGGTTGCCTTTAACTTATTTTGTTAAGCTGATTGAAGGATTTGGCGAACTGCCCTGGATTAACTTCCAGATAAAAAGTTTATCCTTGTGGTGGGTCACAGGCTATTATTTTGTTATTGCTTTTGTTCTTTGGCGAGCCTGGCGAGGAAAGTGGAATTTAAAAGAGCCAAGATTGTTTTAATCAGTCTTGCCCTGATAATTGGTTTAATCTGGGCAGCGATTTTTCAGCTACCGGACAATCGGTTGCATCTGGTTTTTTGTGATGTGGGGCAGGGAGATGCGATTTTAATCTACCAGGGCTCAACCCAGATATTAGTTGATGGCGGACCTAATCAGAGTGTTTTGAATTGTTTGTCAAATCACTTACCTTTTTGGGACAGGGAAATTGAGATGGTGGTGGCAACACATCCCGAAGCTGACCATATTACTGGCTTAATAGATGTTATAGAAAGATATGATGTTAAACAGTTTGTTGTTAATTCTTTTGGTAAAAGCACAGCTGTTTATCAGGAATTTCAAGCAGCGGTTCTTAAGGAGCAATCAGATATTTATTTCCCCAAAGAGGGAGATAAAATTAATCTTGGTTCTTTAAAAGTGGCTGTCTTGTGGCCTCAATCTCAGGAAAAAATTTTGGGAGCAACAACAACAGAGAAGGAGATTAACGACACTTCAGTAGTTTTTCAGCTTTCTTATGGTAATTTTTGTGCCTTGTTTTCTGGCGACATTTCCTCAAAAGTCGAATCCCGCCTTGACAGGGTCGGTCCCTGTCAGGTGCTGAAAATAGCGCATCACGGAAGTAAATATTCAACCAGTGAGGAGTTTCTTCAGCAGGTCAAACCAGAATTTGCCGTTATTTCTGTAGGCAAGAACCCCTTCGGTCACCCGACGGAAGAAGTTTTGGAGAGACTAAGATATTTAGATACTAAGATACTAAGAACCGATCAAACAGGGGAAATTGAGGTTGTGAGCGATGGTAAAAATTGGTATCATATTCAATGAGATGATCCAAGACCAGCTCAAAAAGGATTTTTCTAAGGCTTTAAAAAAGCTCAAAATCTCTGATAAGTACTTAGAATTTGAGCATCCCGCTAATCTTGAGCATGGCGATTATTCCACTAACATCGCCATGCGGGTAAAGAAAAAAGAGTATCCTACTCCCTTTGATTTGGCTAACCAAATCGTTAACACCTTTCGCAGTCTTGGGTTGCCAGAGTACGTCACCAAGATTGAAGTCAAGGCGCCCGGTTTTATCAATATTTGGCTCAAAAATGAGTATCTGAGCACTCGACTAGAAAGAGTGCTAAAAGAAAAAGATGGATTTGGCAAGCTCACCATTATGAGAGGTAAGAAGATTCTCCTTGAACATACCAGCCCCAATCCTCAAACAACAATTATGTTGGGCCATTTACGCAATAACTTCTTGGGTATGTCCATGGCTAGTATTTTGGAATTTCTTGGGGCTAAGGTTGTCAAGGATTGTATTGTTAATGACAGAGGAGTTCACATCAACCGGGCCCTTTGGGGTTATCTATTTTTTGGAAGAAAAAGAAAGAGTCTAAAAAAGAAAGAGCTTTTAGATTTCAAAAAAGTTAAAGAAACTCAAATCAGGAAAATTATTAAAAGTGTTGATTGGCGAGAATTACTGCAAATACGGTCAAAGAAAAAATCTAGTTGGTGGCAGCCCAAAGAGCTTGGCTTAAAGCCTGACCACACCAATCTTATTTGGTATGTTTTAGGCACAAGAGCCTACAATTTGTCCCCAAAAGCCAAAACCCAGGTAGAAGAAATGCTCATTGAATGGGAAGCAGAAAATGAGCCTATCAGGCAAATTTGGCGTCAGTTATTAAATTGGTCTGCTAAGGGCTATGAGGAAACTTATAAGAGAGTAAAGAGTGCTCACGATTGGTTCTGGCATGAATCAGATCATTACAAAATGGGGAAGGAAATCGTTAAGCAAGGATTAAAGAAAAGAGTTTTTCGAAAAAGCGAAGGGGCAGTTGTTACTGATTTGGCTAAATATAATTTACCTGATACGGTGGTGGTTAAATCCGATGGAACGACTTTATATATTACTCAAGATATTGCTTTAACAGAACTCAAGAAGAAAAAGTTTCCTTCTGATTTGTATATTTGGGATGTTGCCGCGGAGCACGCTCTTTATTTTAAACAGCTTTTTACTGTTTGTGAGCAGCTTGGAATTGGTAAGAAAGAGAAATTTTTCCATCTGGCTTATGCCTTGATTAACTTTAAAGGTGGGAAAAAATTAAGTACCCGTCGAGGAGAAGTGATCAAGGCTGACGAAGTTTTAGATGAGTTGCATCAGCGGGCTTTAGAAATAATTAATACCTCTAATCAGGAGTTGCGCGGGAAATTAACCAAGAAACAATTAGACCAACTAGCCGAGGCGGTTGCCCTTGGGGCTATTAAATATAGTCTTTTGAAGTTTAGTCGCGATACAACGATATATTTTGATATAGATGAGTCATTAGCTTTAGAGGGTAATTCTGGTCCTTATCTTCAATATACCTATGCCCGCTGTCAAAGTGTTCTTAGAAAAGCAGAATCACCAGAGATTTCTTTACCCGAAAAAACGCCTCAATTAGAGCCTGAAGAAGTGGCTTTACTAAGAACTATTTATCGTTTTCCTGAGGTAATTCAGGAAGCGGGGGAAAATTATGCCCCGAACTTACTTTGCAATTTCTTATTTGATTTAGCCCAGAAATATAATTTGTTTTATAATAGACTGCCAATTCTCAAAGCTGAGACTGAGGAGTTGAAAGATTTCCGTTTGGCTTTAACCACGACAGCAGGGCAAGTAATTAAAAACGGGCTTCATTTACTCGGTATCGAGACTCCGGAGAGAATGTAATGTACAAACACAAAATCACCACCCTTAAGAACGGACTGCGGTTAGTCACCAGTCCCATGCCTCAGGTGGACTCGGTGACTGTTATGGTGGGAGTCGGAGCCGGTTCTAGATACGAAACCAAAAGCATCAATGGGCTTTTCCACTTTATTGAACACATGGCTTTTAAGGGGACAAAAAGACGCCCTTCAACTTTAGATATTGCTAGTGAAGTTGATGCGGTTGGCGGCGAATTTAATGCCTTTACCGACAAAGAATTTACTGCCTATTTTATTAAACTGGCATCTAAGCATAAAGAATTGGCTTTTGATATTCTCTCTGATATGCTTTCCAATTCACTTTTTAAACCAGAGGAGATTGAAAGAGAAAAGGGAGTAATTATTGAAGAAATTAATATGCGTCAAGACATACCATTAACCCAAGTTTTAGTTGAGTTTGAAAGGCTTTTGTATGGAGACAATCCAATGGGTTGGAATATAGGCGGAAGGAAGGATAGCGTTCGTCAAATAAAGCAAGAAGATTTCTTAAAATATATCAACAGGCTTTATTTTCCTAAAAATATGGTTATTGCTGTGGCTGGAAAAATAGATAGAGAAGAAA
>Ga0180732_1002245_pt1 | contig 10573 bp, 22 predicted proteins | sample KR11_01MetaG_FD_148674 | JGI IMG/M metagenome (GOLD analysis project Ga0180732, IMG submission 148674) | Groundwater microbial communities from the Olkiluoto Island deep subsurface site, Finland - KR11_0.1 MetaG | ecosystem: Environmental > Aquatic > Deep subsurface > Groundwater | place...
CAAAGACTACTCGTGACGAACTTGGACGGAAATCGCACGGTTTTAGTAGTCCTAACCGATGTGGGGCCGGGCCAGGGGCCGCAAAGCCGGGGCGTGATCGTGGACTTGTCCAAAGCGGCCTTTGAGAGAATCGGAAACCTGCGCGACGGAAAGTTGCGCGTGAAGGTTGAAAGGATTAATTATGACCGCTGAAATGAAAGCCGAAATTGACGCCATGAGTTATGAAAGCATGTTGCGAAAATGGCGTTTTGCTCCAGTCGGAGATCCTATGTTTCAGGGAGAAGTCGGAGATTATTATGCAAAATGCATGGCCGAAAAACGCGCAACAGAAGGCAACGCGGAGCACGTTAGAGCGAGCAAGTCTATTGGTTGGTAAGAAGGATGACCGCGATGACCACGCAAGCTGAATTATTTACGCCCGTCTCACACGGAAACCTTGTGCGGGAGACGCCGGTTGTGGGGCGGATCACGTTTGCGCCAGCGGCTAATAATGTTTTGGCAGGTGCAGAGCGCGATGCTCGGGCCGTGGAGGGAACGACACGGACACCAAACGATGGTTTAAATCCTTCGCCTGCCGCCCATATTCCCGGCACTGAAAAAAAGGTCAGCCGTATGCACTTCGGCAACTTGGCAACCTCAAGGCGCCTCCAGGACACGCTTACGGTTTTACAGGACGGCCAATGGCATACGACGCGAGAAATCCGGCTGGTGACATATTCAGAAGCGGTTCATTCCGATATTGCGGGCCTGCGAGCCAACGGAATTGACATAGTGAGCGAGTGTGTACCGGGGCGAAAATGGCGGTACAGAGTGATTGAAAAGGGGTTTGCGATATGAAACCTTGCGCGGTCGTCACAGACCAAATAGCGCGTCTTATGTCCGAGAAAGACCGCAAGGAACTTGGAATTCTTCTGCCGGCCGAACGCCAGGCGAAGGCCGAATACCGGATTGAGCGCAAGCTCCAGCGGAATTGTGAAAGTTGGTTGACCTTGCACGGCTACCGGCGCCGGACTCCGGATGAGATTAAACGTCCTGGACCGTGCATTGGTTGGTTTATCCACATGCACGAAGCCAAATGCAATCCGATAATTTTGGATTTGTTGATCCTCTTGCCGGGCGGCCGGTACTTGGAAATCGAACTCAAATCCGTGACCGGGAAGTTGACGCAGGAGCAGGAAGCCTTGGTTGCCCGCGGGGGGAAGGTGTGCAGGACGCTGGAGGAGTTTATCGGGGTGATGAAATGAACACGCGATTTGACGAAAAGAATCATATTTACTATCTGAACGACCGGCCCGTGGTTTCAGTTACTCAGGCATTGCAAGAAGTCTTTAGCCTGAAATACTGGCACACAACCGACTGGCATCGGGACCGCGGGATCGTGATTCATGCCTGCGCCGCCCTTATCGCCCGCGGCAAGCCGTTTGAATTTGATCCGCAGGTGAAAGGTCAAATAGAGGCTTGCTACAAGTTTTTTGCAGACCTGAAACCGGAAGTAATTGAAGTCGAGCAGCAGATTTTCAGCGAGCGCTATCAGTTCGGGGGTACGCTTGATTTACGTTGTAGGATTGGCGGGAAGGAATATATTTGCGATTGGAAATCGACCGTCTGCCAAATAGGTCAAGTGCAGATCGGCGGTTATGCCGTCGAACGTCCTACGGCGAAATGGGGCATGGTGGTGGCGTTGAAAAAGGACGGCAAATATAGATGCGGGATGCCGTTCAAACTGGATCATGTAAGGAACGAGTTTTTAGCGGTGTTGACGACATACAATATCAAACAGCGGTGGAAGTTGATCGAACCAAAGGAGGGCGAAGAATGAATCTGTGTTCATACGGTCACGAAGAAGTCTGCTACGAGGGGCGTGACTGCCCCGCGTGCAAAATCTTAGACGAACTCAAAGACGCCAACAAAGGGTTGGACGCCGATGCAGACGAAATCGCAACGCTCAAAGATCGTATAAAAGAACTGGAGGATTCGAGTGGAAACTGAAACGGAGTGTACGCAACTGGTAGAGATCGAGAAGGCTGTTGAAGCGTGTAACGCCGTGGCCGTGCCGGACCCGATACGGGCGGCGCTGGTAAAGGACTTGGGGCCGGTCGCAAACCGGCTGGCTGAATATGCGGAAGCGGCGGCAATTATCCGCGTCGTGAATCAGGCTTCTGCCGATGAAGCCATTATATTTTGCGACCGCATAGCCGCCGACATTAAGACGGTGGAAAACCATGAGATCGTTAGCCGTATTATAGACGGACTTTACAAGCTCCATCGGCAATGGACGGGGTTGCGGGAAATGTTTGTCGGTTCTATGAAAAACAACCGCAAGACCATCAAAGGGGAAGTCACGGCGTGGGAGCAGTTTGAAAAGGAGAAAGCCGAAGCGCTCCGCGCCAAACTCCAAGCGGAAGAAGATGCAAGAAAAGCCCGCGAGCGCGAACGTCAAGAAGCCGAAGCCCGTCGGCAAAGGCAGATCGAGGAGGATGCCCGGCGCAAGGCCGAGGAATCCAGGCGAGCGGCGGCCCAGGCCGAAGGTGCGGAACGCGAGCGGTTACGGAAGCAAGCGGAAGCGGCAGACCGGGCAGCAAGTGTGGCGGCTGTCAAGGCCGAGGCCAGAACGGAACAGGCGGCGTCCACGGTATCATCCACGATTTGCGTAGAGGTTCCCAAGTCCGGCATGAAGTCAATGGGGATCGTGACCTGCGAGATCGTGTCCATCACGGAATTTGTCAAGGCGGCCAGCGCTCGGACTGAATTATGCGGATACATTGATAAAGATGCGCTGGCCGGGGCGCTCAAGAAGGCGCGAATCGCAAATGGCATGTTTGAAGCGCCTGGAGTCAAATTCGGTCGAAAGACGGTATAGTAAAACGCGGTAACAAAAGGAGGGTGTCATGGCGGAAAACGAAAGCGCGGTGGCGGAATTGAAACAACCGGATGCGCTGATTGTCGAGCGCAAACCGGCGACGGTAGCAACGGCGGATGAGGCCCGAACGATAGCAGTATCGGATTTGCTGACGGCGGCTTATGCCCAGGCGAGCACATTGAAACTGACGGAGGCCGAAAGCAAGGCTCTTCGGGCGCCGTTCAGCGATGACAAGGTGCGCGGCGGGGCCAAGGGGGATGAACGTATCCTTTACATCACGCATATCCATGTCAGCGACCGGCTCAATGACGTGCTCGGGATCGGACAATGGGCGCTGGTAAAACGCAGTCAACGCGCAGAGCAGACCAAGACGGTGGACGGCAAACCCTTGACGCGGATTTATTTCGAGGGTGTCATGTTGATTCGCGGTGCGTTTGTGGCCGAGGCGGTGGGCGTAGGGCAGTATCATCCGAACAATCCAAAAGAGGATTACGGGACCGGGCTGGAATCGGCCATGTCGGATTGTTTGACACGGTGCTGTAAACGCCTGGGGATCGGCTCGCAGGTGTGGGATAAGGGGTATTGCGATGCCTGGCTGAAAAGCGCGGGTGGCACACGTAAGCCGGTGGCTATGCCGAGAGAAGCCCCCGTTAAGCCAGAGGGTGTCAGTGAACCGCCGGCGGACACAGGCGAACCGTCCACGCTGGACAAGATCGGCCTGTTTTGGCAGGAAACCGGAATCTCGGAAGGTCGCCTTCTCACGCTGTTGCGAAATGACAAGCTCATAGGTCAATTTGGTAAACTGAACGACCTGGAGCCGAACAAGGCGCTTGAAGTGCTGGAGAAGATCGGCGTGTACGCCAGCAGGGCCAGCAAGACGAAGGAATAGTCAGTTAAACAAACGGCCAATAGGCCAGAAAGGCAGGATAAAATGGGAAAGAAAAAAGGATGCAAAATGCCGGACCTGATCTTTGTCTATGTTTGCGACTGCATAGATGGAGAGCCGGTTTACGCTGTGGCAAAAAGCAAGGACGACATTCCGTTAGATTCTGACGGACAAAAAGTCGGGGTCTATGCTCTGCGAGAAACCTTGAAATTTGATGTCAAAACCGAGTTGAAATAATCGGACCCCCGATCCCGCGGCATGATACGCGGGTTGAGGGAGATCCGGGAAGGAGGCAGATAGCGTAAGTCAGTCGGAACCTGTGGGCGACCTTGGAAATGACATTCAAGGTGAACGGACAGACAAGTCCTGTTAAAACATACCGTTTTGCAAACGGTAACAAGCCGGTCGGTGGTGACTCCGACCATGAATACACGACGGACGTTCCTTCTACGCCTGCCTCTGAATTTTAGAATAGTCGAGGGACCACGAAGGGATACCATGAAAGTGTTAATCGCGTGCGAATTTTCTGGAATCGTTCGTGATAGTTTTATCGCTCACGGGCATGACGCCATGAGTTGCGATCTGTTGCCGACGGAACGATTAGGGCCGCATTATCAAGGTGATGTACGCGATATTTTAACCAGCGAATTTAATTTATTGATTGCCCATCCACCCTGTACGCATTTGGCAGTTAGTGGGGCCCGATGGTTCAAAACCAAGGCAAGCGAACAAAAAGAAGCTGTGGAGTTTTTTTTGATGTTTGCAAATGCTCCGGTGAAATATATTTGTATTGAAAACCCTGTTTGCATAATGTCCACAATCTACCGCAAGCCGGATCAGATAATTCAGCCGTGGCAGTTTGGACACCCAGAACGCAAGACGACTTGCCTCTGGCTAAAAGGATTGCCGCTCTTGCTCAAAACAAACAATGTTTATGATGCCATGATGCAGTTACCAAAACGAGAGAGAGAGAGAGTGCATTACGAGCCACCTACAATCAACAGACAGAAAAATCGCAGTCGAACATATCAAGGTATCGCAAACGCGATGGCCGAGCAATGGGGTTAACATTGACGAATGAAGAGGCGTCGGAATTAACCTTGATTTTTGAAAGAGCCAAAGTTTGTAATGAACGCCTACCAGGAGAACATCACCGCCCGCCGGGAACACGAGTCCGCGACGCGGCGCCAGGTCTACAAGGACTTCTGGCAGGTGAGCAACGAGGAAACAGAGGCGTATGCAAGGCATCTGCAAGCATCCGTTGTTAAGGTGTCGGAACTATGCGCCAAGGTGAAGGAATACGAGGGGGTGCCGTGAATGAAGGCGCTTGACTTATTTTGCAAAGCTGGCGGCGCGTCGATGGGTTTGCGTAACGCCGGTTTTGTTGTTACCGGAGTTGATTGTGAGTATCAACCGCATTATCCCTTTGAATTTTGGCAATGCGACGCACTTGGTTTTTCGCTTGATGGATTTGATTTAGTTTGGGCCTCGCCGCCGTGTCAAGTGCATAGCGCGTTGCGGCATCTTAGGCCGGAAAAACACTATGAATGTTTTATTTCCCGAATACGCGAGCGATTGATTCAATGGGGAGGGGCGTGGATTATTGAGAATGTTCCCGGAGCGCCGCTGATAAATCCTGTCGTATTGTGCGGATCAAGTTTTGGTCTGAAGGTTCGCCGGCACAGGTTGTTTGAAAGCAATATGCCCCTCAAGGGTTCGGTGTGTGACCACAAAAAGCAGGGTCGCCCCATTGATGTGAGCGGGACCGGAGGCAGAAGAGTCAATAGAAGAATCGGAGATCATGGTGGAAACACAAACAAACCCCGTTCGATAAAAGAAGCGCAAGAGGCGATGGGTATTGATTGGATGACAAGAAAAGAACTGGCGCAAGCAATCCCGCCAGCATACAGCGAATTTTTAGGAGTACAGGTAATTCGTATTCTTGCTAACCGAAAGGGCTGACATGCCGACGAAAATACCGTGGGCAAATGAGTCGTGGAACTATGTGTCTGGCTGTACTCCCAAAAGCGATCCCGTCGGCCAGTATTGTCCTACAGAATCGTGGGTTGCAATAACGGCGGCTCATTACCGTATTGACAGTATTGAGGACCGAATCAAAAAAATTGAGAAGGAACGGGCAATCTAAAACGAATACAGAAAGGCCGCGCCATGACGACCGAGAAAAACTGCGGGAATTGCAAAACAGATCAAATGGAGGGAACAATGAAAGTTAAAATGCGAGTGGATGAAAAGGATAGGGAGTATGTGCGGGCGACATTGTTTGCGGGCGTGGACACACTGGCGAACATTGGGGTTCTGACTATGCGAGTCGAAGAGTATCAACTAATCGGCGCCGCACTTTCTCTTGGTGCAGAACGGATGCAAGGGCATCTGACCGTAACGCATGACGATACCGTTTTGTGTAAAACTTGTTGGGATATGGCAAGTGAAAATAATCTATAACTCCAACGACTCCCATCACGCTGAGCGATAGCGATAGCGTGCATGGGTTGGTTGGATTTTTTGAAAGGAGAAATATGGAAACCTCATTGGTAATTTTGCTTTGTGTTCTTTCGTTTTCTGCTGGTGTGGCAACTATGGGGACATGGGCGTTGCACATCATGCGCCAAGCCGTTGCTGTGATGCGCGATTTATCTAAATCCAACGGCGCGGGTGAGCCGTCGCCGTAAGGCGGTAGGCTCGACCCGCTGGTTCTGTGGATGAAAGGGAAAAATATGGCGCATGAATGTCCAGAATGCGGAACACTCTGTTTTTGCAACGGAGACCTTGATGATCTTTGTTTGGATGAGCCGCAGGCCGTGAACAGATGCACACACTGCCCCGACGATGAAGAATTCGTCCCTGATGAAGATGAGGAACAGAACACTGCGGGTGAGCGGCCCTTGCCCACAGGAAGGAAACCATGACAACTGAAAAACATAAAGCGGGCAAGGGTACGCTCCAACCGTTGGTTCGGCCAGTTGCAAAATGTCGAGTCAGGTGGGGTGCACGGTGCAAGTGTATTCTTCCTCGCGGCCACAAGGGGTTTTTCCATAAGTGTATTTTCGGTCATGTTAAACCCTATAGTCGTGGTTATCTGCCGAACGCTGCGGGTGAGGGGCGCGCGGTAGCGCGTACCTCTCCACCGCCTTGTTCGGTTCCGCCTACTGTTCGTTGTCCCGTCTGCGGGCGAATGCGGTACCGAGAGGATGCGTGTCTTTGTGAGAAGGATAATGATTATTGAGCCGAACGCCAGGGGTGACTCTTTGCCACCCAGAAAGGAAAAAAATGACGACGGAACAATTAGTCCGCAGGTGCTTCTGCCTAAGCCGACTGCTGTTTATAGATGGGCCGAAGCCAAGTTTTGCCAGTGAACTTTACAGCATTGTGCGTAGCAAGCAAGATGCGCTCCACCTTGCCCGCGCCGCCCGCCGATTCGTCAGGATGGAGAACCGGCAAAGGACTCGGTGCATGGACGAGATGAAATGCGGTGTAGAATAATTACTTCGCCACCTCTTCCGCCGGCGCCGCTTTTGCCGCAGCCAATTCTTTCTTCTGCTTCCACGCTTCGAGATAACGCCACAGTGCCGTTGCAACGATTATCGCCGCACCGACCAGCGTTTCCCATTCTCCCTGTGTGAACTCACCGCGTGCAATCAGTCCGCCACCTGCCACAAGTAAAATTTGACGGATCACCATGAATAATGCCTGCATGATCTTACCCTCCTGTTTTGGCCGATGTATTTTTATCAGCCGGTTTCTTTGTTGCACGGTATTTCTCCGCCATATCCACCCCGACTAACGCCGCTGCAATCGCCCACCACCACGCATTTACGGCTATCGTTTTTACGGCAGGAAAATACGGCGCTATAATGGAGTTGTTTACTTCGGACAGGATAAGCAATCCGAACACACCGTAGATTAGAATCGTTCGCCATATTGCCGTCGCCGTGAGTTCTATCCACTTTGTCTGAAGTGCGACTTTCAGTTCCATCATTTTGACTTGAAAATCCATGCCGGCGAGTTGCACATCCTTGGTCATGCGCTCCTTTTCGGTTACGTCCAGTTTGGATTTGCCGATTAGATTCACGATGCCAAGAGTCACATCCTTAAATGCAGTGATGGCGTTGTCTATAAATCCTAAGTCCATTAGCCCACCCCTTTCAATCCCTGCCCGCGCAACCACTCACGCTGTTCGACTGTTGGATAGAAAAAATATTCGTGGATTACCAGGCGCCCGGCGCCGGCCGCCGCAATCATGCCGTTGACATTGGCCTTCAAGAGATTCATCCCTGGATTATCACTCGGTTTATTTGACGTTTCACAGAGTAGGACCGTTGCATTCGCCGGCGTATCACCCGCACTGTACCAGTTCGTATGCCATTGCTGGTGTGTCCCGTATAATTGTGCGCCCGGCATGGCCGCCTGCATCTTGGCTATACCATCCTGCACTTTGAGATAGTTGCCTTTCTCCGTGGACTCGATTGACAGGATGCAACCAGTGACATAGGGTTTGATTTTATCCCACACAATAATCCAGCCAGGAATATGCGCCGATATTTCCCACCAGCGAGGCGCTTTGTCATCGGTATAAAGCACCACAAACACGGCGATCCCGTCTTTACACAGTTCTTTCATGCGTTCGGCGGCGGCCTCAAGGTTGGCGACATTCACCGCGCCGGGACTGACTTGCAGAAACAGGTTTCCGCCTTCGTTGTTCGGTGTCAGCAGGAACGCGATGGCCGGTACTTCTCCGGACACGGCAGTGGCTTTGATCTTCTGGCGGCACCATTCCCGGTCAGCCGGGGACTTGGACAGATAGTTCCATGTGGCGTCAACCGTGCCGTTCGGCTTCGGGTAGAACAATGGCATGCAGAGTTTCTTGCCCGTAACGTCAATCGCCTTTATCTTGCTGCCGAATAGCCAGTCAGTCAGCCAGCACATAGTCCCTCCGTTGTTACAGACATTTACCGACGCGGTTCATCCCGCCGTACGTCGCGGCCACGTTCACCGTCACGCCGCCGATCAGTTCGTTCTCCGCGCCGTTTGTCTTCGCGTTCCCTACGTTCATCGGGCTGGCGTTTGCCTTTCACTTTGTTCATGGCACCCTCCTATTGGTTGTTATCCGTCTCCGCATTTGAATTTTCCCGTACAAGCTCGTATGATCTCCTGTTTCGCCTCCCATTCGGCCAGTTTGATGTCGCGTTGGAGAATGGTTATGTCATCCATGATTTTCTGCTTATCGTGGCGGTCACTGATTGCCGGCAATTCTTTCCGCTTGAACGCCAAGTCTGCTTTCATCGCCTCCAGGTGTTGGGCGCCGGTCATGGTTTCCTCAATAAAATCTTCAGGTCGGACTTGATTTCCTTCACGTCCTCAGCCATTATTGCCCAGCGCACAGATTCCTGATTGAGTTTTTGGATGGCTATTCCCTGAACATCCACCGCGCCCTGCACCCGGTTCACATTCCAGGAGATCAGGGCGATAATGGATAACACCAGCAAGTTAACCAGCCAATGAATATAAACCTTTTTTTCGTCAGTCATATTCTTACCCGCCTTTCCTCAGTATCCTGTAAAATAGTATCACCAGAACGATGCCGAGAATGACAATCCCGCTAAGGAATAATTTCTCGCTCATCTTGCGCTCCCTCTCACGTTCCCGATGGACACCGCGCCGGCGTTGCCGATGGACGTGCCGCCGATGACGATAATGTAAGGCGGGATGGGGACGGGGCCACGGACGGGCCAGACGTAGTGTTCCCCTAATTTTGACTCATAACTAACCACATGGCCTGCAGTATCCAACGACCAAGAATAATCTGCATCATTCGACCATGTAACGCTTGACCAAAATATTTTATTTTCCGTATTAACGAATGGGGTTTCACCAAACCCATCCCACACGTTCGTGGTCTGCCCGTCGCGCCGGCCGAGGGTGTCGAGTTCGGCGGTATTGCCGTCGTTGGTCACGCTGCCGAGGCGCCAATCGCTGTAACCATTGGTTGTCAAGTTGGCGACGTAGTTGGTGGCGGTGTCCCACGTCCGCGCGCCGCCGGCGACGGCGTCTTTGAGCCACATGAGGCCGGTGTCGCGGTCAGTCACCGTCCCGTCACCGTTGTCATAGTAGCGCAAGGCAGGCGGAGTGGCTACGCTGGCACACGCGCAGAAAAATAGGATGGCGAGTAGAGATTTCATTTGCCCTCGTCCTTGCCGTGTTGATATAACAGATAGACTTGATTTGAAGAAAGCGCCGTATTGACCAGAATAATGTCGTCAACATCACCATCAAGAAAACCGTAATTTCCACTGCCGCCATAATGCTGGCCAACGATCGTCGGATTAGCCGTTGCGCCGGGATTAGTAGCAGCGGCATTATAGACGTTGGTTCCGTTGACGTAGGCAATACAATTCGTATCGTCCAACACCATCGCAACATGCAGCCATTCAGCTGTCGTAGTATATGGGTAAGAAAAATCCCATCCACCATCCCATAATCTAAAAGTTAAGGCGCCCCCATCATTCTTAAAAATTCCCCAACCTACATAATCGTCCAGTTTTCCAATTATACTCGGATAGATCCCATCGCCGGGAAAAACATTGAATCGGACCCAACCGGCGGCAGTAAAATTTCCTGATGTAAACTCGAACATCGGATTGTCGTCGAGATATAGGTATCCGTCAATTCCGTCAAGAGTGCAATAGCCACTCCCGAACGAAACGCCACCAGAAGCTGTGGCATTAAAAACGTTCGTTGAATAATCGCGCGCATCACCGTCCGTAAAAAGTAAGGCCCATACGCTATTATCAGGCGGAAAAACACTAAAC
>Ga0180732_1002246_pt1 | contig 10566 bp, 11 predicted proteins | sample KR11_01MetaG_FD_148674 | JGI IMG/M metagenome (GOLD analysis project Ga0180732, IMG submission 148674) | Groundwater microbial communities from the Olkiluoto Island deep subsurface site, Finland - KR11_0.1 MetaG | ecosystem: Environmental > Aquatic > Deep subsurface > Groundwater | place...
CGATTTTTTCTTCTTCTGAACAAGATTTTGATTCGTGCATTGAAATTAATGAATTTGGATTTGGAAATAAAATTGTGTCAAAGATTTGAGTAAAGAAAGTTAGTTTATTGTTCATTCTTCTTCTTACATTTCTTAATAGAAAATCATCTGTATCTAAGGTAGATATCTCGAATTCTTTATCAAATTTTTCGAAACTGGGTAATTTGAATTTATTTTCTAGCTTTTTGTATTGTTTTTTGATATCCATTATTAGTTTAGAGAAATGGTGTGTTTTTAAAGGTTTTGAAAGCCTCAGAGGGGAATTGAACCCCCGACCTCCGCATTACCAATGCGGTGCTCTACCAGGCTAAGCCACTGAGGCACAAGTGTCGGGGAAGGGATTTGAACCCTCGTAGACACTAAGTCACAGGATCTTAAGTCCTGCCCGTTTTCCAGACTCCGGCACCCCGACATAATGAAATCTGAGAAGGAGTTGATTTATAAAAGTTTTTATTCTAAGAATTAATTAAAAAGAAAAAAAGAAAAAATTTAATGTAAAGAAACTTGTCTAACACCAAAGATAACTAAACCAACTAGTAAAATACCTAAAAGTGGGTATAAAAAGTAACTAGCTTCTTGACTTACTTTATCTCCGTATGCTCCGAAAAAACCTGTAATTTGGTTTAAGAAACCTTTTTGTTCAGTTGTTTCTTCTATAACCTCTTCAGTAGCTTCTTCTTCAACTGGAGTTTCTTCTTCAGCTTCTTGTTCTCTGTAAATTCTAATAGCCCCTCTACCTGAAGTGTGACTTCCATTGTCATTATCGTTGTCATTATCATTGTCATCATTGTCATTAGAATCTTCTACAACTTGACATCCTTCAACATTGTTCCAAGTATTTTCTCCACAGTCACAATGAGCTTCTTCTACGTCTTCTGTAGTAACTTCAATTACCCAAGATCCGCCTGTGTCCTTACAAAGTTGTTCTTTTGTAGGATCCCAAAAAGGTACGTCTTCAATTGGATTTTCCTTTTGAGGTCCTTCAGTTTCTTGTTCAACAACTACACATTTATAGATTTCTTCCATACAAACTTGTTCCCTTAAACAATCTGAATCTTCAATACATTCTACATTACAACTTCCTATTGTAGGTACATGTACATTCCAATATCCTTTTACGCATTCAACAAATCTAAATCCTGCATAACAAGGCTCAATTGCGCCAATTCCTTCAGTACATTGAGTTCCTTCTTCTTCAGCCTCTTCTTCAGTAGTTTCATCACTAGTTTCTTCTTCTGGGAACCATGCTTCATCTTCTTGAAGTTCTTCTACTGGTTCCTCAACAGTTTCATTTGGATTTTCAACTTCTGAATCCATTTGAGCTAAAGCTGCAAGTGGAACTATTGAAAGTATGAAAATCATTAATATTGTTAATATTTTATTCATTTTTTGTTTCCCTCCCTTAACTAAGGTAGTTAAAACCTATATTCTATAGTATATAAGTGTTTCGGTTATGTTGTTTCTTAGCAGTGGTTACAAATAGAAAGATTTATAAATCTGGGGGGATTACCCGAAATAATATTAACGGAGGTTAAAAATGAGTATTGTACAAGCTGTTAAAGACGCACAAAAAGATTTAAGAGATATAGACACAAGAAATCATTTACTTCGCATGGTTTTAATAAGCAAGGGCCAGATGGCGATGCCTGATGGAAGTATTTTTACTCCCGTTGGTGGAGAAGGTTTAGCATTTACTTCAAAATTAACTGAAAGATATTCTAAAAGATTAGACCGGGAAGTTGAGTCAGATGAAGCTTTAATATTATACGTTCAAGAACTTAACGAGATTGTTGCAAATTATCTTGCTTTAAGGGCTGTTTAAAAAGCCTCTGCCAGGATTTGAACCGGTCCTTGTTTTGTAAGAAGCTTTTACTTTTTATTATATATTCTATCTCTTTTATCAAAATCAATTAAATAAAGCTTATCATCTTTGTAAGCATATAATAATCTAAAAGGTCCGATGTAAATCTTTCTCTCTCCTTTTCTTTCGCCAATCAAGAATTTTCCTGCTTCTGGGTTTTCAATTAATTTCAAGATTTGTTTTTTAACTCTTTCTTTTACTTTTTTATCTTTTATTCTTTTTATTCCTTTTTCAAAAGAAGATCCGTTTATGATTTCTACCATTTTTCAAAATCTTTTAAGAATTCTGCTTTACTTTGTTTTTTAGCTTTTCCTGTTTTTGCTTCTTCCCAGAATTTTTCAGCTATTTTTAGATCAATTAAATCTTCTCTTAATTCTTCTAGAACATTTGCTTTTAAGTTTTTCATTGATTCTAATATAATTTTTCCTTCAGTTCTGACTATTATAAATTTCTCGCCTTTCTTTAATTGTAAATCTTGTCTTATACCTTGGGGAATAACAATCTGCCCTCTTTCACCTAATGTTGTTGTGTCAATTTCCATTGTAATATGAATGGTATGATTAATCATATTTAAAGCTTTTGGTTCTTAAATGACTTAGAAGATTATTTATTAAAAGCCTCTGCCAGGATTCGAACCTGGGATATCTACTTTACGAGAAATTTTTAATTCTGTCTAAATGTCTTTTATTTGAAAATCCAATTATGTTAATATATTTCTTTACTTCCTTAAAACCATTTATTTGGATTGTATATGCGTTACCCCTTGTTTTCTCTGATATACCACATTTTATATTTAAAGAGCTCAGTGCAAGATGAATTTGTTCTATAATGGGTTTATTAGTTAATTGCAATGCTATTCTAGGATAAAGTTTTTTGTAAGTTTTTCTTTTATCCACAAAAATACATCCATCTGTATCAAAAATACCTCTTAATGTGTAAATTAGCTTATTCTTATCTTTTAAAATCTCTTCCGGAATTTTAACAGTATAGACTTTTTTTCCTTTTGGCATATGAAATCTTTTTATTAGTACATAAAAAAGTTTTTTTGAATTAAATGTAATCCACATACAATTTCCTTTTGTCCTTATGAATGGTTTTCTATCAAATAATCTAGATATCACCGGGATAATTTTCTTTTTATAATAATCAAAATCATATCTTGAATCTCCCGCAAATTGAATAATGTAAGAGCTTCCATATTTATTAAAAAATCCATCTCCAATAAATGCCCCTATAACTTCATAAAAATCTAATTCGAAATTTTTGTTTATTTCTGCATCAGAAATTTGGTGTATTTTTCTTATTGATTTCAATGCTTTTTTTCTACCTAACTCAAATATCCATTTGTTTTTTTCATAATTTTTTTTTCCGCCTTCTATTGCCCCCCAGTTGTCTTTTTTTGAATAAACTTGGGCGTTGTAACTTTCTTTTAATTTTTTAGGTAAAAAGGTAATAATATTTTCATAAAAATCTCCAGGCATAGTTAATTTTCCATTTTTGTAATTTTCTAAAGCGGTTTTTGAAATCTTTAAATCAATTCTTAATTCTTTCCATATTTTGAAATTAGAATTGATTAAAACATCTGTAAAGAATTTTTTTCTTACTTTTTCTTCTTTAAAATAGATTCTAGTCATTTTAATAAAAAGCCCCGAGAGGGATTCGCACCCTCGACCTGCAGTTTACGAGATTCAGCTTTTTTATCTGCTGCTCTAACTGCCTGAGCTATCGGGGCTTAAAAAGGGGTATTTTTCTTTCCTTATAAACTTTTCTTATTTACTGAGCTATAAGGGCTTATTTTGGAATTTCTACTTCTTTTTTTAATTCAGTTTTTTGACATTCTGGACATACTGGTTTTCCCTTATAAAAAGTTCCCCTAATTTTACCTAGAAAAGTTGTTTCAATTCTTTTTCCGCACAATGAGCATTTTGCCATGTTTTTATTTAGAATTACTTTCTTTTAAATATATCCCAAAATGATCTTTTTTTAGGGAATTCTTTTAATCCTTGTGAGATATCTATTGCTTCATTTAGTTTTTCTAATGAAGGACTTTTTAATCCTATTTTATTTGTTATTTTTGGTCCTGTTATTATGAATGTTGGTACTGAGAGAATTTTATATTCTTCTGCTTTTTCTCTTCCATTGCTTGAGTTTACAGAATGGAAGACTGGTTCTATGTCATCTCTATTTAACTCTTTAAGCATAATTATGGATCTAGGACAATGTGGGCATGTTACGCTTGTGAATAGTTCTACTATTGTTTTTTGCATTTTTTTGTAGAATTGATTGTTGTTTTTAAGTCTTTCTAGAGCTTTGCTCAAAGAAAAAAGTTTAAATACTTTTCTTCCAAAATAATAAATATGAAACTTAAATTTGTTATTGATAAAAAATATGATAAAAAGTTTGTAAATAAGAAATATCTTAATCTTTTTAATGATCGATACAAAACCTCTATGAAATATTTGGAGTTAAGTAAAAAACTTTATCAAAAATCTTGGGATGAAATTAATGATCAATTTTCTAAATATATTGAAAAGGGAACTGGTTACAAATGGTTTTACAAAGAATATAAATGTGTACTTTCTGTTATTCATTCAGGGATGTCTAATTGGGGGTATAAGCCAATAATAATTCGTAGTTGGAAAGAAAATCCTTATTCAATGAGAAGGATAACTGCGCATGAATTGATTTTGTCTCATTACTTTGAAATCTATAAAAGACATTACAAAAAAGAGGGTTTAACTGAAGGCCAAGTTTGGGCATTAGCTGAGATTTCTGCATTTGCTTTAACTTCTCTATCAAAGGATGTTAAAAAATGGTGGCCTTGGAATACTGGATATTATACTAACCATAATTATCCGCATATTGTTAAGTTGCAAAATCAATTGAAAAAACCTTTTTTAGAGTTAAGTTTTGATGATTATATTAAGAAAGGAATTAAGCTAGTTAAGAAATATCCTGAAATGTGGCCAACATATGCTAAAAGAAAAAAAGAAAAAAATTAATTAAAAATGTTTACTCTGTTTAAGTTTACTTTTTTGATCATTCTATTAAACATTGTTTCTTTTACAGGCTCTTTAGTTTCTTCTACTACTTCCGGGAACCAGATATCATCTTCTTCCTTTGGTATGAAACTTAAAACTGCTGATTTAACATTGTTTGTGTTGTCTCCACTTGCTTTTATATAGAATTCCATTTCCCTGAATTCGCCAATTTCATCTACCGGAAATGGGCCCATTGGAAAGAAATCATATATGTCTACAATAAAGTTAAGTGTTCTTTTGTGTCCTGGTCTTATTTTACCAATTGGATTTTGTCCAGAATTATCAGTAATTTCTACTGTTGGCCCAATTAAGTAATCTGTTGGTTGGTAAACCAATTCAAAGTTAACATTGTTTGCATCTACACTTCCGGTGTTTTCTATTTCTGCCATAATATGTAATTTTGAGTGGGCAAAAGACATTTTCTGTATGTTATGTATTTCTGCATTTGCTACTTTGATTGTAGTAGTTGTTGGTGGTCTAACTTCTCTTACTGGTGTACTTGAAGAAAAGCTTCCTCCTGTGCTTGGAGTGTATATTGGTGTTGCTATATTCATCTTTGCCAATGATAAAGGCATGAATATGAACATCAGTAAAGTTAATATTGCGATTGTTTTTTTCATTTTAATCCTCCTAATTTGGGTAGGAAATAGATTTTGATTGGATTTATAAAGGTTATCCTTTAAAAAATTCTACAAAGCAAATGTAGTAAATGTCGTCACCGAAAAGTTTATAAAAAGAGGGATAATGCATATATGTATATATATAGACATATCAAAATGAAAGCAAAAAGACATTTAACTAGTATTATGTTAACTTTTTTTGTAATCAGTATTCTATTGTTTTTAGGGCCTGCAGAGGCTATTGGCGTAAATATTGGTGATTTGGATAATATTGATTTTTCTGATTATTCTACAGAAGACTTTGAGATTGTAGTTACTGTTAATGATGGTGAGTTTTTACCAATAGACTATACAAATCTTATGTTTAATGATGGTGAAAATTATTTTAGTTGTAAGATTAATTCTGATAATACAAATGATTGTAGTTTTTTAACTGTTAATTCAGTTGAAATTTCTAATTTAAATGGTGGTTATGGCTATGGATATGGATATGGGTCAGTTGGTAATCCTGATTATCAGGACTTTGGATATGGTTATGGATATGGGTCAGATAGTGGTCCAGGAACAATAACTTACAGTTTAACTATAGATGCTTCAAAACTTCCAGGATTCTTTGTTGAAAAAACAGTAAATGTTAAAGCTACTGTTTTTGGTGAGCCATCCAATGGTTATGTTTATTTCGAAGGTTCAACAACTTTTGATTTTACATCTTATGAAAAGTCATTTAGTGTTGTATCTGGAACTCCTGCTTCAATAGATTATAGTAGTGCTATTTTAGATATTCCAAATGTTCCTGGAGGAGTTACCTCAATTACAGGACAATTAGTACAACCAACAGTTAGTCCTGAGGTTGGAAATGTAAAATTAGTAGGAAAGACTTTTGATTTTGGGGCTGATGGGACTATTTTTGATCCGGCAATTACAATTACTTTGCCTTACACTAGGGAAGAATTACTTGTTGCTAATGCAGATGAAAATAATCTTTATGTTTCTTATCATGATGGTAGCTCTTGGATTGAAATTCCAACCATTGTTGATACAGTTGCAAACACTTTAACTTTTGAAATAACTCATTTTACAGAATTTGCTGTTTTAGAAGGTAGAAATGTAAATGATGAACAACTTTGTTTGAATACAAATGGAATTTGGATGGGAGCAAATACTCCTACAGATCATGCTCATTGTGAATGTCCAGACTTAACTGTTTGGAATGGAAATGTGGGGTGTGGTGAATGTAATCAAGATTCAGATTGTGATATTGAAAATGATGAAGTTTGCTTAATTCCTACGGGGGAATGTGTAATTGCACCTATTACTCTTTGTGAAAATACTAATGGAGTTTGGGAAGGAAACAGATGTGTATGTCCTCCTACTGGGGCTTGGAGTGATTGGAGCAATATAGATGGTTGTGCTGAAGTATTGCCTGCAGCAGTAACTACCGGTGGCGGAAGTTCAAGATTTACTTCTGGCGGGAGAATTAATGATACTAAAGAACCTTTAGTTGAGGAAGAAGCCTTAGTTGAAGAAGAAACTGAAGAGGTTATAGAAGAAATAACTGCACAAGAAGCTACTCCAGATACTGGTTTTGAAGGAATTACAGGTGCAGCAATAATGGATGGGTTGTTTGGTACTAATACTTCAACAGCTCTAACTGTTGTTGGTTTAATTGTAATCTTAGGTTTATTGTTTTACTTTGTATTTTATAGAAAAAAAAGAATTAAAAAGAAAAATTAATGTTTCTTTATTTTTACTCTCTTTAGGGGATTTGCTTTATATGTTTATTAATGAATTAATATAAGATGCTTTATCAAATTCTTCAATCAAAAGATTTATATGTTACTTAGTCCATATATGAATTTATAGTTCAATTAAATAATTTATTGAAACATTAACAAGTGAATAAAAATGGAAGATATTATTCAAACTTTAAGTAAGAAAAGAATGGCCAACATTGGCCAAATATGGCCAGATATAATGTAGAATATGGATAAAAAAGAATTAAGATTTGTATTGCAAGAAGGAGAGGGACAATTTATTGAGTTTAAAGAAAATTTAGACAAAAAGATTGCTCAAGAGATTGTTGCTTTTGCCAATGCTAGCGGAGGAAAAATCTTTTTGGGAATAAATGACAAAAATAATATCAAAGGAATAAACTTAACAAATAAACTTAAATCACAAATTCAGGATATCGCGAGAAACTGCGACCCTTCTATAATTATTAAATTAAAATCATTTGAAAAAATATTAATAATTGATATTGCCGAAGGCAAAGATAAACCTTATTCTTGCTCAGATGGTTTTTACATGAGAATGAATGCAAATTCTCAGAAAATGAACAGAAACCAAATAATTGATTTAAGCATAAAATCAGGTAAAATTAGATTTGATGAGCAAATTTGCTCTGATTTTAAATTTGAAGATTTTGATGATGAGAAATTTAATTATTATTTAAAACTTGCGAGAATTTCAAATAATTTAGACAAAAAAGATATTCTAAAAAATTTAAAGTTATTAACTAAAAAAGGGATGACTAATGCAGGAGTTTTATTTTTTGCAAAAGAGCCATACAAATACATAGGAAATTCTAAAATAAGATGTGTTAGGTTTAAAGGAAATAAACGAATTGACATACTTGATAAAAAAGAAGTTGATAGGGGAATTGTTGGGAACATAGAATTTGCCATACAATATCTTAATGAATGTGTTCCAGTTAGATTTGAAATAATTGGGAGTAAAAGAAAAGAATATCCTCAGTTCCCTGAAAAAGCTTATAGAGAAGCAATTGTTAATGCAGTTGTCCACAGAGATTATTTTGATAATGGCGAGGTTGCTATTGAAAAATTAAAAGATGAATTAATAATTAATAATCCTGGAAATTCATTAGTTTCTAAAAAAGAATTTGGAACAAGAAGTAGGTTAAGAAACAGATTAATTGCAGATTTACTGTCTAGGACTGTTTTTATGGAAAGAGTTGGTACTGGGATTAAAAGAATAAAAGAAAGTTGTGAACAAAATAAAAATAGTGTGGAGTTTAAATTAACTGAAAAAGATTTTTTCGTAATAATAAAAAGTGAGCCAGTAAGTGAGCCAGTAAGTGAGCCAGTAAGTGAGCCAGTAAGTGAATCTGAAAAAAGGCAAACACTAATTGTAAATTACATCAAAATTCATAATAATGCAAAAAGAGAAGAGTTGGTTAATAATTTGAAAACCCCCTTAGGAACATTAAAGAGAGATTTAACCAAACTAATGAAAGAAAAAATAATTAAAAGAATAGGTTCTGATAAGATGGGATATTATGTTTTAATTGAAGTGCAAAAAGATGTTAAACTAAAATGATTGCGAGACTATCAACGAAATGGGTTTCTTTTTATTTTTATTATTGTTAAAATAATAATTATTCCTAGTATTGTTAAGAAAGAGTTTAAAGTGTTTATTGGTATTCCTGTTAGGTTAAGGTAGAAGATTATTAATGGGACAACTGCAATTGATAATGCGAAACTTAATGCTATTCTTTCAATCCAGTCTATTGATCCTTTTTCTTTTGTTTCGAATTCTCTTGTTTTTGGGAAGAATACATATGTGAATATGAATCCTGGAAGGAAAAGAACGTAAACTGATCCAAAGATTATTCTGAAGCTTTCTAAGTAGGTTAGATTGCTGAAGAAACCTATTGCTGCGGAGATTATTATTAAAGCTAGAATTGATATTATTATTCCTTTTATGTATTTGTTATTCTCTGGTTTTTTAGATGTTTTTTTCTTAGGTTTTTTAATTACCTTTTTCTTAGCTGGCTTTTTAGTTGTTTTCTTAATTTTTTTCTTCATTTTCAACATGTATATTTGTAAATCTTATTATTTAAATCTTTCTTGTATATTTCAAAACAAGTATTAAATTGGTTTAGATTGTCTTTTTGTTTTTGACCTATGAAAATATATAGTGGTTTTTCGTAAGTGTTTAGGAATGTCTTTATTTCGGTTATGTTAGTTGTTGTCCAGAACTTATTCCATTGATCTTCATTGTGTTGATTGTAATCAAATAAGCCTGGTGCTATTGTCTTTCTATTACTGTATCCTAGGACCCATGGTGAGTATATTGATGAAGTTGCCATTACATATGCGTTTTCTTCTGTGTTGTTTAGGTATTCTATTGTTTGTAGTTCTTCATTTATTTCTGGGTATGTTTGTGTTGCTTCATTAAATGTTACGAAAGCTGCTGAGAAAAGCATTAGGATTAATATTATTATTCCTAGTTTCTTTTTGTGTTTTATTATTATTGAGAATCCGTATGCTGCTAGGATGATTAATGCTATGTCTAAATGTATTATGAATCTGTTATAGAAGAAAAATTGGAAGTATACTATTATTGCTGTTATTATTGTCCAAAAGAATAGAATATTTAGTTTTTTGTTTTTTATTAATGTGAATAATCCTAGTAATGCAAATGGTAAGTATGCTAATGTTGAGTATTGATATGTTAGGAAGTTTATGAATGTTCCTGGTGATTGTCCTGTTTGTATGAATGATTGTAGAACTGGATTGATTAATGGTAGAATTGCTTGTTTGAAGAATCCAATGTAGAATATTGCTGTTAGAATTAGTATTGATATTCCGTTTATTATATGTTGTTTTATATTTTTGTAGTTTTTTATTGTGTAAGCTAAGTAGGATAAACCAAAAATGTAAAAAGTTGGTCTGTGTGTTGCTCCTGTTAGTGCTCCTAGCAAAATGAATAAGTAAATTAGTTTTGGCTTGTTTTCTGACTTCTTTAAAAAATAAATTGAAAATAACGCTAATGTTAATCCTATTACATTTCTATAATACATATAACCAAAAGTTAAAAATTGAATAATTGATGCTGAATAGATTAGGAATGCTATTATTGCTGTTGTTTTGTTAAAATATTCTTTTGTTGTTAAGTATATTGATAATCCTAAAAGTAAGCAGAAAGCAATAAATCCATATGTTAGTAAAGTTTGTGATGAAAAGAAAAGTTTTAGTGGTTCCAT
>Ga0180732_1002247_pt1 | contig 10560 bp, 13 predicted proteins | sample KR11_01MetaG_FD_148674 | JGI IMG/M metagenome (GOLD analysis project Ga0180732, IMG submission 148674) | Groundwater microbial communities from the Olkiluoto Island deep subsurface site, Finland - KR11_0.1 MetaG | ecosystem: Environmental > Aquatic > Deep subsurface > Groundwater | place...
ATGCTAAACTCCCACTCAAATGACCAAGCAAAGCAATAATAACAAAAGTTTTAGCTTTCATAGAAGAAAAACCAGCTAAATAAGACAATTCATCATCTGGAAAGAAAGGTAAAAAATACATTAAGAATAAAATAAATTTTCCCTTTTCTACAAAAGAATCATATTTCTTTAATTTCTCCATGTTAACAAACTTTCTTATAATCTTTCTTCCAAATCTTCTCCCCAACCAGAAAGCAATCAATGTTCCAATAACTCTCCCTATCCAGTTATACAAAAAACCTTGCCAAGTTCCAAAGATAAATCCCCCTGCAATACTTACCACAGAAGTACTTATTGGAGTCAAAATAACTTGAATTATCTGGATTAAAATAAAAATCACTGGTGCCCATATTCCAAATGGTTCAATGAAATTTCTTATTTGTTCTTGACTAGAAAAAAATGTGCTTGGAAAAACATAACCAAGAATTAACAAAATAATCGGAATAATAGCTAACAAATACCAAATGATTTTTAGCTTTTTCATAAAAACAAAATTAAATCAAGAACTTATAAAGGTTACTAAATCCAACGTCTAACTTTCTTTTTATAATCTAAATATTCTTTTCCAAATTTCTTTTCAAGATTTTTCTCTTCAATTGGAATTGTGAAAATATTCGTTAAAACAATAAACAAAAATGGAAAAATAAAAGATACTAATGAACCTAACCAAATTGAAACACCTAACAGAGTCAGAGCCATTCCAAGATAACAAGGATTTCTTGTTATTTTAAAAGCACCATACTTAACTAATTTATTAGGAATTTCATACGGATTTACTGTAGTTTTTTCCTTCTTAAATGCATAATAAACAAAAATTAGATTCAAATAAATTCCAATAAGAAAAAAAGGAACTCCCAAGTAAATAAATGGCCCATAAATAAATCTAAAAATTGGCAAAAAATAATTAAATATAATTTGTAATCCTATAAAAACTAACAAATAATCTGGTGGCGTAAACTTCATTCCTTTATCCCCCAACCCAATACATTAATAATCAACCTTTGAACCTCAATAGTCCATTTCAAGCAAGACAAATTTCCCCTAGAAATTTTCTTATTTTCCAATCCGAGAAGGGTGTAAAATCTCTCAAACATCCTACAATTATCTCTTACCAACATAGGCAAGATAAGATCCTTTTCTTTCTTTGTAAGTGAATTAATCTTTTCGTATTCTTTTACAATAAAATTAACTCTCTTGACAAATTTAGATTCATCCTTTTCATAAGTACATTTAATCAAATAGGCAATATCTAAAATTCTTGGAGTATATAATAATCTTTCAAAGTCTAAAATCCCCACAACTTTTTTCTTATCAAACAATAAATTTCCTTTGTGAAAATCATAATGTACCGGAACATTTTTTGTGTTAAATTTTATTTTTTCTACTTTTTTCAAAGATTCTTCAAAAAATCCAAGATTCTCCAACATAAGTTTATTTACCGAATTATTAGGCTTTTGTTTTCGCATTTCTTCATATTTTTTAGAAGTTTCTTTCAAAGAGTCAACTTCTCTGATATTTCTTATTCTAACATTTTCAACGTATTTGTGATAAGTTGCTAATGCCTTTACAACACTCTTAATTGTTGTATTATCCCAGTCTCTTATTTGATAACCTTCAATGTAAGGATAAACCCATAAAAATGTCTTTTTTATATTTATCAAATAGCTTCCTCCCTTATTTTTTAGGGGATAAGGAATTTCATAGGGAAATTTTATTTTATGTAAATGCGATAAAAGCTTAAATTCTATAAATAACCTATTTCTAATCTCCTTTTCTATCTTAGCTCCAAGAAGTCTTACAACAAACTTTCCTTTATCAGTTTTTAATTCGTAATTATAATTCACCCAACCACCCACAATAGGTTTTAAGGATTGAATTTTGCCAAGATTGTATTCACTTGAAATTAATTCTGCCTGTTTTTTTGTAAGTTTCATTCTATAACTCCAAAGCAAACACCATTTTGATTATAAATATAAAATTATAGAAAGTATTTAAAAACCTTCCCCTATACTCAATTACATGCAAATAAAAGAATTTTGTCAATTACTTGGAAAAGAAATAATAAAGAGAAAACTAAACTCTCAAGAAGAAATGAAAAATTAATTTAAATCTATTTCCCTTGTATCCCTATAAACACATTCAAGTCCAAGATCGTCAAGCCTTTCAATTACTCTTCTAGCTCCAAGGTAACGGGTATCTCCATGAACGCCATCGAGCCCATTAGAATCCTCAAAAATAATTTTCCCATCATCATGCCAAAATCTAAGTTCTCCTAAAAATTTATCTAACATAAAATCAACAAGAGATAAATTTCCTTCTTCAGAAACTAAATGATATGAATCTAACACAGAACCAGCCTCTTTTGCATTATACCAAATCCCGCTATTTGCGCTATAACGGGTTTCGCCTAAAAAGACAGCATAATTACCTAAGACAAGTTGCAATTGGTTTTTGGAAAATCTTTTCTTTTTACTTCCGAAATAGGACCTTAATTCTTCTAACTCACCCATATCTCCAGCTACAAAACCGGTTTGGGTGCTACCAAAAAATGGGCCCACAACAGATATTGTTTTATCTATTTTTTCTCCCTCTGAATGGCCTTCCACTGGGCAAATGTATGAAGCTTTTTTGGACAACAATGGAATGTTTCGTGAATGACCCCTTTCAAATCTTGAACCTCTGCTCGCATCAAAAGCTAACCTAATTGATTCCTGAGGATCTAAACTAGTTAAATATTCTTTAACGAACTCTTCTAGCTTGCCATGATCAACCAATACATTTTTTGTTATTAAACTCATTTTGGATTCACCTCACATATTAATTACTTAGTAATAGTAAACATAGTATATTTAAGTATTTGTGGTAAAATTTTTACCTCAATAGTAAAGCTTATAAATAACAAAAATAACATTAAAAGAATGGATATCTCTGCCTTAGAAAAACTTGGACTAAATGAAAATGAAATCAAAATTTACTTAGCCTTACTAAAAGAAGGACTTAGCACAGGAGGAAAACTAGCAGAAAAAACAAATATTCACAGAAGAACAGCTTACGATACTTTAAATTCATTATCAGAAAAAGGCCTAGTAACTTCAATAATAAAAGAGAAAATAAAATATTTTGAAGCAATTGATCCAAAACATTTTTTAGATATAGTAAAAGACCAAGAACAATCAATAAAAACTATACTCCCAGAGCTAGAATTACTTAAAAAACAAGTAACAAATAAAGCAGAAGCTCAAATATATCAAGGAATTAAAAGTATTAAAAAAATTTATGAAGACATCCTGAACCACAAAGAATATTCTGTTTTGGGTGCAGGAACTCCATTAAGAGAAATGCTAGGTCCCTTTTTCATTAATTTTCAAAAAAGGAAAAAATCAAAGAAAATAAAATCAAGAGTTTTAGTAGCAGAAAAATACAAAAATGAAGAAGTTTCAACAAAAACATTTGGACAAGTTAAGTTCCTTAAAGAATATGAAGCGCCAACAACAACTTATATTTACGGAAATAAAGTAGCAATTATTCTTTCTGAACCAATTTTGGGGATATTAATAGAAAATAAAGATGTAAACAAAAGCTTCTTAAATTATTTCAATTTAATGTGGAAAGGTAAAAAGTAATAAAAATGGAAAATAAAATAATATTATCTGGTTACATCAGATACAGACCAAAGAATAAAACGTTTTACTTAAATATAAACTCAAGATTATTAGGCAAGCACTTAATAAATTTAAAAGATAAAACAAGGGTAAAAATTACAAGAGAAAAAAAATATTTTCAAATAAAAACAAATAAAAGCGGAACCATCTTAAGGGGAGACAGAAGAGGCCCATTAACTAGCATTACTAAGAATTTACTAACTCAAAAAGAAGAAAAAGAATTAAAATCAGAAAAAACAAAATACAGCCTTCCTTGTAAAGTAATTATCAAACCAAAAGAATTTGAACTTAAAAAATACTTCCTATACCCTGATCAAGATGCTGCAGAACTAGCTTATTCTTTAGAAAAAAAGGGGGCAAAAATCCCAAATAGGATAATGACTCCCAAAGCATTTAATTATGATTTAGAATTTAACCTAAAAAACAAAAGGGCAATAGTAGAAATCACAAGAACCAAACCAGCAGACAAAAAAGGAGAATACAGAAACTTTAGACATCAACCTCAAGGAGCTAGAATACAATCTCAAATATTTGGTGTATACAGAGAATGCATAAAAAAGAAATCAGTTTTTGGATTTGTAATAATACATAAAAATTGGAAAAAATACAAGCATATAACCGAATTAATTGATGAATGTAAAAAAATAAATTGTTATCCAACATTCGTAGATTTCAACAAAAACTGGGTAAAAGAAAGTACAGAAAATATTCTTAAAAATGTCAAATAATACAAAAGAAGCAATAAAAGAATTAGTTAAAGAAGTAGATAAAGGAAAAATAAAAACTCAACAACAATTAAATAATCTAAAAATTAAAATTTCTAAAAAATACAAGCTTCCAAAAATACCCTCAAACTCACAAATAATCATCAATATTCCTAAAAGCAAATTAAAAAAGTATGCAAACTTATTCTCAACAAAGCCTGTAAGAGCTCTGTCAGGTGTCTCAACAGTTGCAGTTATGACAAAACCAATAAAATGCCCACATGCCAAAAAAGGCGGGGGGCCTTGTATTATGTGTCCTGGTGGACCAGATTCAAGCTTCGGAAGCGTGCCCCAAAGTTACACTGGAAACGAACCAGCATCAAAAAGAGCAGCAAGAAACCTATACAACCCTTATTTCCAGATATTCAACAGACTTCAACAATACCTCTTACTAGGACATTTCCCGAGTAAAATAGAACTAATCATAATGGGCGGAACTTTTCCTAGCTTTCCAACAACTTATCAAAATAATTTCATAAAAGATTGTTTTAAAGCACTAAATGATTTTTCAAAACTTTTCTTAAAAGATAATAAAATAAATTGGAAAAAATTCATAAGTTTCTTCGAACTAAACTTCGAAAACAGAATGGATAAACAAAAAGAAATCCATAAAAAAATAAAAGAAATTTATAATAAAAGAAAAACAACTTTAGAAAAAGAACAAAAAACAAATGAAAAAACAGTCTCAAGATGTATAGCATTAGCAATAGAAACAAGACCAGATTACTGTACTCAAAAACATATTAACTTAATGCTAAAACAAGGTTGTACTAGAGTAGAACTAGGAGTACAATCAATTTACGATCCAGTTCTTAAAAAAATAGAACGTGGACATTCAGTAAAAGAAACAATTGAAGCAACTAAATTACTAAAAGATTCTTGCTTAAAAGTTGGATATCATTTACTTCTGGGAGCACCCGGAAGTTCAACAAAAAAAGATTTAATGATGTTAAAAGAAATATTTTTCAATGAAAACTTCAAACCAGATGCATTAAAACTATATCCTTGCATGGTCTTCAAAGGAACTAAATTATATGATTTATACAAAAAAAAGGAATATACTCCATTAACAACTGAAAAAGCAGCTAAATTAATTGCAGAAGCAAAAAAATATGTTCCCCCTTACTGTAGGATAATGCGTGTTCAAAGAGATATTCCTTCAAACCTAGCAGCAGCCGGAGTTGACAAAACAAATCTAAGACAATATGTTCAAAAAGAATTAAAAGAAAACAAAATAATCTGTCAATGTATCAGATGCAAACAAATAACATCAAAAGATAAACTTGGAAAAGTAGAATTAAGAAGATTCAATTATCTTGCTTCAAAAGGAAAAGAAATATTCTTGTATTTAACAACAAATCATAAGTTAGTTGGTTTCTGCAGATTAAGAGTAACAGAAAATAAATATTTATTATTAAGAGAATTACATATTTACTCAGAAAGTTTACCTTTGCAAACTAAAGCTAAAGCGGGCCAATTCCAACATAGAGGCTTTGGAAAGCTATTAATGCAAGAAGCTGAAAAAATAGCAAAGGAATTCAAAAAAGATAAAATAACAGTTATTTCTGGTATTGGAGTAAAAGAATACTACAAAAACCTTGGATATAAAAAACAAGGTCCATATATGACTAAATCTAAAATCTAGAACTAATGTCCATAACCCTTTTAAAAGGAATTAAATATACATATATAGTGAAAAAATACCTCTTTCACACACCTCCCTTTTTTCTTTTTTTATTTTAACAAAACCTTTATAAATAGCTAAATTTCTTAAAAATTAATTAGGGGGACGTAAAATGCAAAGAATTGGTGGATTTAGACGAAAGACTAGAAGTAAACTTAGAAAGAACTTCAGAAACAAAGGTAAATTTAGCATAAGAAGATACTTCCAAAGTTTTGAAAAGGGCGATATTGTCTACCTAGTTGCAGAACCAGCAATTCAAGGCGGAATGTATTATCCAAGATTTCATGGAAAAGCAGGAAAAATAAAAGGAAAGCAAGGAAACTGTTATTTCGTTGAAATCAAAGATCAAAATAAAACAAAATCATTGTTAGTACATCCCGTACATTTAAAAAAATCTTGAAAATGGAAATAATAGAACAAAAACCAATAAATATCTCTGAATTAAAAGAGAAATTAGAAGAAATTAAGAAAAGGGACAAAGAACTAACATTCAGAGGACAAAAAGTAGATGAATATTTAAAAAAAGTTTCAAAATTCACAAAACACAAAGAACTGAAAGAAGAATTATCAAAACTTGATATTCCAAGATTAAAAGAACGTCACATAACAAAAATAATTGACATTTTACCAAAAGACATTGACAGTTTAAGAGCAATTTTGGTAGGAGAAAACTTAACATTGAAGCAAGAAGACTTAACAAAAATAGTGGACGTAGTGAAAAAATATGCTTAGAGAGATAGGAGTTAAAAATGAGAACTGCAAAAGAAGAAATCGCAATAGTACTGGACTTTTTGCCAAATGGATATCCATTCGACAAGAGACCAATGCATCAGAAGACCCCTATAGTCCAAGGAATGGGCAAAGACCATTTTATTCTATTAGAATTAGTTCCTAAAAAAGGGGAATTCTTACAACCAAACCAAGAAGTTTACATTGGAGATGGTAAAAGAGAACAAATCCACCACATAATTGGAAGAATACCAAGCTCAAGGTTAACTCAAACGGCAAAAATGAGTTTAAACGAAATTGTAAAAGAACTTGTTTTAAAGAATGAAACTCGCTTTGTAGATTTCTTTAACAAAGCAAATCCAATAAACACAAGAAGACACCAGATAGAATTACTTCCAGGAATTGGTAAAAAACACATGATTGAAATTCTAGAAGAAAGAAAAGACAAACCCTTTGAATCATTTGATGATATCAAAAATAGAATCAGATTACTTCCAGATCCAGAAAAAGTAATAATCAAACGTATTTTAATGGAGTTAGACGAAGAAGATAAACACAAAATCTTCGTTGGTAGTTAGCCAAAAGCTTTTTAAATGGCATCTTAACACAAAAATGACATAACAAAATGCAAAATAGTGACAAAACCACCAAACATATTATCAGAGTAGCCACAACTGACTTAGATGGTAGTAAGGGAATCTATATTGCTCTAAAAAAAATAAAGGGTATCAGTTTCAATTTCTCAAATGCCATATGCAATGTCTTAAAGTTAGACAAAAGTAAAAAAGCAGGAGATCTAAATCCTGAAGAAGTTAAAAAAATAGAAGATGTTATTCATAATCCTCAAAAGTACAAAATTCCAGCTTGGTTATTAAACAGAAGGAAAGATTTCGAAACAAGTGAAGATAAACACTTAGTCGTCTCAGATTTAAAATTACAAAAAGAATTTGATATTAAAAGAATGCAAAAAACTAAGTCCTACAGGGGGATAAGATTATCTCAAGGATTAACTGTAAGGGGTCAAAGAACAAGATCTCACTTCAAGAGAGGAAAAGGAAAACTAGGGGTTACCAAAAAAGCAAAGGGGGGTAAGAAGTAAAAATGGGACATCCAAAAAAAGCTAAGAAAAAGTATCAAACACCTAGCCACCCATGGCAAAAAGATAGACTTGAAGAAGAAAAAGTTTTAACAAAAGAATATGGTTTAAAAAATAAAAAAGAACTTTGGAAAACAGATTCAAATTTAAGAAAAGTTAAAAGACAAGCTAAAAAGCTTATTGCGGCTACAACAGAACAAGCACAAAAAGAAAAACAGCAATTGTTATCAAGATTATTCAAATATGGCTTAGCAAAAAAAGATTCTAAAGTCGAAGATTTATTGGAATTAACACCAAAAGATTTCTTTGGAAGAAGATTGCAAACCCTTGTCTTCAAAAAAAATCTTGCTAGAAGTACAACGCAGGCTAGACAATTTATAACCCACGGTCACATTTTTATTAACAATAAAAAGATAACTGTTCCTTCTTATTTTGTTTCTATTGATGAAGAAAATAAAATTTCTTACAATCCAACCTCATCATTATCAAAGGAAGGTCACCCTGAACATGTAACAAAAAAAGAACTTAAAAAAGAAGAAAAAGAAGTTTTAGACAAGAAGAAAAAGAAAGAAGTTAAAAAAGAAAAAAGGAAAGAAGTTAAGAAGGAAGTTAAAAAATGATACGACCTGATAGAAAATTAAGATGGGGGGTTGCACATATCTATTCTAGTTATAATAATACAATAATTCATATCACTGATATAACCGGTACAGAAACCATTGCAAAAGCATCGGGTGGAATGACCACAAAGTCTCACCGTTTAGAAAGTTCACCTACTGCAGCAATGACTGCAGCTAAAATGGCTTCACAAACTGCTAAAGAAAAAGGAATTAATGCTATCCACATAAGAATCAGAGCTCCAGGTGGGCACAATGGTCCAAACAGCACAGGCCCAGGCGCACAAGCAGCAGTTAGAGCATTAACCAGGGCCGGAATGAAGATTGGAGCAATTGAAGAAGTCACAGCCACTCCTCACGATGGTTGTAGAAAAAAAGGTGGTAAAAGAGGAAGACGTATGTAAAAATGAAAATAGAAAAAATATCAAAAAAAGACAATGAACTTGTTTTTGTTATTAAAGACATAAATCCCGTAATTGCAAATACTCTAAGAAGATCTATGATTTCAGAAGTACCCATTTTAACAATTGATGAAGTTACATTCATAAAAAATGATTCAGCACTTTTTGATGAAATACTTGCACATAGACTTGGGCTAGTTCCATTTACTACTGATCTTTCAAGTTATGATGAAAAAGACAAATGTTCTTGCAAAGATGGAGCCTGTGCTAAATGTCAATTACATGCAACATTAAAAGCAAAGGGCCCTTGCACAGTTTACGCGGGCGAGATCCAAACTCAAGATCCGAAAATCAAACCAGTATATGAAAAAATGCCTTTAGTAAAATTGCTAAAAGGACAAAATCTAGAAATTGACACAATTTTAACCTTGGGAAGGGGGAAACAGCATGCGAAATATTGTCCGGGAATAATTTATTATAGAGTTTATCCAACTATAGAAATTAAAAATGGAAAAGAAGCAGTAAAATGCATGAAAGTATGCCCAAAAGATGTTTTCACACTTGAAAAAGATGAATTAAAAGTTAAAAATCTTTTAAATTGTGACTTATGCCAAGCATGCTCAGATTGTAGTGACAAAATAAAAGTATCCGGTTCAGAAACAGATTTTATATTTAACATTGAATCTTTTGGCCAATTACCTCCAGAAGAAATCTTATCAACAGCTATTGATAAATTTGATGAAAAGCTAGATGAATTCGCATTAAAATTAAAGGATGTTGCATCTGGAAAAATAAAAAAAGCGGTAACTACAACTACAAAAAAAGTAACAAAAAAACTTAAGAAAAAATGAAAACAAATCAACATTTAACAGATTTAATAAAAGAATTGAAAACTTTGTCAATAAAAAACAAAGTTGGAATTTGGAAAGCAATAGCTAAAGAACTTGAAAAATCAACTAGAAGAAGAAGGGCAGTAAATCTTTCAAAAATAGATAAAGTCGCAAAAGATAAAGAAATAATTGTTGTTCCTGGAAAAGTTTTAGGAAACGGAGAATTAAAAAAAGATATTACAATTGCTGCTTATGAATTTTCAGAATCAGCAAATAAAAAAATAAAAAATAAACTTACAATCAAAGAATTAATGTCAAAAGATCCAAAAACAATAAGGATAATCGGTTAAAATGATCATAAATGCAGAACACGAAGTAGTAGGAAGGATTGCAACTAGGGCAGCGAAAGCAGCTCTAGAAGGCGAAAAAGTAGATATCGTGAATTGTGAAAAAGCAGTCATAACTGGAAACAAAAAAGCCATTATTCAATTCTACAAAGATAAAGTAGCAAAAGGAGATCCTTTACAAGGACCTTACTGGCAAAAAAGACCAGATAAATTTACAAGAAGGATAGTTAGAGGTATGCTTCCATGGAAAAAATCTAGGGGACAAGAAGCATTTAGAAGAGTAATGTGTTACATTGGAATCCCAGAAGAATTTAAAGATAAAAAAATCATATCAATTGATGCTGCAGATGTATCAAAAACCCATAATCTTAAATTTATAACTATTGGAGAT
>Ga0180732_1002248_pt1 | contig 10556 bp, 11 predicted proteins | sample KR11_01MetaG_FD_148674 | JGI IMG/M metagenome (GOLD analysis project Ga0180732, IMG submission 148674) | Groundwater microbial communities from the Olkiluoto Island deep subsurface site, Finland - KR11_0.1 MetaG | ecosystem: Environmental > Aquatic > Deep subsurface > Groundwater | place...
GTAGTTAGTTCCAAAATATTTGCTCTTTTCTCTCTGTTTTTAAAATTTTGTGATAAAATAGGATCGTGCCAAATCAAAAAGTGGCATCAATTTTGGCGCAGAATCCTTTGACAGGGGAAACAGACCTGAGCCGCCAATTTTCGCAACCGATAAGAAAGAATAAAAATAGCATTTAATTTCCGGGCATTCTTTTCTTTGATTTGTGAATTAAATTCGGCAGAATAATTGTGAAAGTTTGTTGCGGGTTTTGTTCGGGAGCATAGTAGGGCATAGTGAAGCATAATAAAGTGTAAAATGACCGTTTGCCTGTGCGGTTGTTTTTTTGTTCCCGTTGTAAACTTACCAAAATTTTGGCTTGACAAACTAAACAAAATACGGTTATTATGTAAACAAAGGAGGTATTGTTTTTTAAAAATATCATAACAAAAAGGAGGTGGTGAACATGAAGGCTACTGTGGCAAAATTCAGTGTTTTGAAGGGTCGGCATCCACAAGTCAAAAAGATGCGGTTGAGTTCAATGAAGTGCCAAGGCGAATGTACTTGTCGGTGCTGTAAAAATTAGCCTGTAATTTCCAGGTCAACCAAGGGCGGAGATAATTCTTCGCCCTTACTAATTTCAGGATATTGGAGGAAAAAATGAATGAATTAGTAACCCTTAAGTCGCCGCTTTCAGTTAATTTTGAAGTAACGCCGTTATGCGATTTGAGTTGTAGATTTTGTTTTAACGAAGAAATGGGATATGACGACAAAAAACACCCGCCTATTGGTCAGGTTATATCTATCCTAAAAGAGATTGTAAGAGCAGAAGTGTTTGAGATTCGTCTCTTTGGCGGAGAATTCTTTGTTTATCCTCAATGGAGAGAAGTTATAGAAGCAGCTGATTCTATGGATTTCTTTTTATCTTTCGTGTCTAACGGGACGCATATAAACAAAGAAGTGGTTCAAAAAATGAAGCAGCATCGGATAAAGAATGGGGCTATTTCATTGCACGGAACCAAACTTATCCATGAGAACATAACTCAAGTTCAAGGCTCTTTTGAATCTGTATTGCGCGGCATACGATTGTGTTTAGATGGCGGATTAAATATATCAATTTTATATACCCTAACTCGCGAGAATCTTTCTTTTATCTTTGAAACTTGTAAATGGCTTAAAGAGAATGGCGTTGATATTAACGAAATAAATATCAGCAGGTTAACTCCTTATGGAAAAGCTAAGTCCGACTGGGAAAACAATAAGCTTTCGTTCAATGATTATTTAAGTATTTTCCCACAGATGGAACGGGTTAGAGAAGAACTGGACATCTTAGCCAGTTTAGGCGATGCTTTTCCTCTTTGTCTTTTGCCTAAAAAATACCATGAATTTGTTGTTGGGTGTTGGCAGGGGACTGGTTTTGGTCATATAGACCATATGGGCAATGTTCGTTCTTGCTCTATCGCCAAGGGAAGTTATGGGAATATTCTTGAAACACCGCTTACTGAAATTTGGACCAAAAAACTTGTTCATTTTCGTTCGTTGAAATGGTTGCCAAAAAAATGCCGTAATTGCGATGATTTTTGTGGCGGAGGGTGTTCTGCTTCTCGTTATGAGGGTGGAATGTACGCGCCAGACGAATTTATTGCGTAAACTGTTAAGGAGAAATCAGATGAAAGAATCTTTCAAGCCAAAGATAAATTGCCGATTTAGGATTAGGCAAGATATTGAAGAATGGATTGGTTTTTTTGAAACAAAGGGAGTGTTAACTTTTAACGAAGTCGGCGCTTTCATTGTTGAGCAAATGATAGGAGATAAAACCGTTAAGCAAATTGGGGAAATGGTGAAAAATAATTTTCCCGATGTGGAGGAGCCGGTGAATGAGGTCATTTCTATCACTAAACAACTTAAAGAGGCAGATTTTTTTTAACAAACACACAATCGGCCGAAGGGAAAATATCATATTAATTCCTTCGGCCGCTTTTTATTTATTCCATTTGCGGTTATAATGAATTTATGAAAGTATTCTTCCTATCATCAAAAGAAAGAGAAATACAAAAGTTGTTAAATATCCGCTCTGAATATCAGTGGTTTCTTGATAATGATTTTCCCATTATTCTGCCAAAATTTTATGAACAATTATACCAAAAAAGTAAAAGCAAAAAAGATTTCAAAATAGGTTCAGAGAAAGAATTGAATAAGATATATAATAAAGAAATATATAATCAGAAAGTAAGAGCGGTAAAAAATGAATGGAAAAAGGTTGAAACAGAATTTTTTTGTATTTTGAAGAAGTATAATTTAAAAATAAAAGATAAGTATCTTTGCTATGTTTCTTTGTATGGCCCCGAAGGACAGTTTAAATATCCAAATATTATTGACTTAAGGATAAGCAAGGAGTCGGATGATAGAGAAGCAAACGAAACTATTGCCCACGAACTGATTCATTTGATGATTTTAAAAAAGACAGAAAAATTAAAATTAGATTACAAAAAAATTGAAGGAATTGTTGACCTATTTTTCAAAAAAACCGAATTGAAAAATATCTTTCCAAATTACAAATTACAAAGTATCGCGGAGCATAATGAGAAGGTTTTTGGAAAAGTGATTGGTTAGGAGTATAAAACGACCGTTTGTCTATACAGTCGTTTCTTGTTCCTGATCTATAGAGTAGGTAAAATCTTGCTCTCCTTATTTTTATGTTTAAATTTGGCGGGACGGTAGATAAAAAAATAAAAGAGATAGTAGAGAATTTGCCGAAGGGCGGCAGAGTTTTGGATTTGGGTTCTGGATTAGGGGCTAATAGTATTTTTTTATCTAAACATGGGTTTAAGGTTGTTTGTCTTGATAAAGATGAGCAAGTATTTAAAAAAATAAAAGAAGATTATCCAAAGATTAATGTTTTATCAAGCGATATTTCGGATTTTGTTTTTTCTCAAAATGAATATGATTTAGTTTTAATGTTGAATGTTTTGCATTTATTTAAATTTAAAGAAGTAGCGAGGATAATAAGCGATGCGATCGGATCATTAAAAAAGGGCGGTTTTCTTTATCTTAAAGTTTTTTCCACCAAAGATCCTTCTTATCAAAGGTTCGCGTCTATTGCCCAAAAAACAAAAGAGAAAAACACTTTTTATAGCAATAAAACTAAAAGTTTTACGCATTTCTTTTCCGAAGATGAATTTTTGAAACTTTTTAAGGGGCATGAGGTTTTAGAGATGACGGATGCGGTAGTAGAGGATAACCATCCTCCTCTCGGAAAACACGAACACGGTATTTTTACGGTCTTAATTAAAAAGCAATAATTTGCGCGTGTTTAATTTCAAAATACCAAGTTCTAACTTTGTTCCACCCGCGGAGCATAGTAGGGCATAGTGAAGTATAATAAGGCAGAGCGCGAATTGTGTTGACAGAATAGTATCCTTATGCTATTCTGTTTTTAGTTCTTTAATTAATAAAAAAGGAGGGAAAGAAATGAAAGTAATTATTCAGGATATACCGCAAGAATTTGTAGGACCAGTAAGAATAAGGCATCTAGAAGAAAAGGGAATAGTAATATGCTATAAAGGAAATAAGATTGATTTAGAGATTGATGATCAAAAATTATCTGAAAGAATTTTAAGAGAACAATGTAACTTTGTTTTTTAATCAATAAAAATGTCGAGATTATCTTCGAATAATTTAAGGAGGGATGAATATGCCGAATATCTTTATTTGCGGGTACAGCAAAGAAAAAGCCGAGAATTTAAAAAAGGTTATTGATGACACGATGGAAGAATTGGGTCTTCAGGATGACGCGATAACTTCGGTTGTGGAAACAAAACCAGAGTCGTGCGACCGCAAAAGAAATCCTATGCCTCATCTTTGGGCGCGTTCGACCGACAAGAAGGAAGTTTTCAAGATTATTAAAGCATTCAAAAGAAAAAACTTAAAAGAAGATTTGGAGTGGGATATCATCGGAGGCTTTATCCCAGCAGATGAAATGAAGTTGAGTCAATAAAAATTAATTCCTCGCGGAAAAGTACTTCTGCGAGGAATTTTTATTATCCACAGATAAGGATTTTTTAGATGTGGTATAATATAATATGGGGAGCGGTTAAACAAAACCAAAATGAATGTTTTAACATTTGGCTGGGAATTTCCCCCATATAATTCTGGAGGGTTGGGTGTGGCGTGCCAGAGTTTAACTAAGGCCTTGATGAATCAAGGTCTTAAAATCATTTTTGTTTTGCCCAAAAAGATGGATTATCAGTCATCTTGTTGCAGGTTTGTTTTTGCCGACTCTTCTTTAAAAATAAAAACTGTCAATTCTTTGCTTCAGCCGTATATGACTTCGGTTTCCTACCAGAACTTGGTTAAAAAAGATAAATTTCCAAATATTTATCGCGCCGGACTTTTTGGCGAGGTGGATCGGTACGGTCATGAAGCGAAAAAAATTGCTCGGGCTGAAAACTTTGACATCATTCACGCTCACGATTGGTTGAGTTTTCCAGCCGGACTGGCGGCCAAAAAGGTTTCAGGCAAACCCTTAGTTGTTCATATTCACGCCACTGAATTTGATCGGACGGGCGGCGATAATTTAAATCAGCGCGTTTACGAAATAGAAAAGGAAGGTTGCGCGCGAGCGGACGCGGTTATTGCCGTGAGCGATTTTACTAAAAATAAAATTACCCAGCATTACGGGATTAACCCGAACAAAGTAAAAGTTGTTCACAACGCCATCAATTATGATGAGTTTCGCGTTTCAGATAAGGGTCGTCTTCCATTGAAAGCCGAAGGCAAAAAAATAGTTCTTTTTGTGGGCAGAATTACGATACAGAAAGGGCCCGACTACTTTTTGCGCGCTGCCAAAAGGGTCTTAGATCGCCGTTCTGATGTTTTTTTTATTATGGCTGGCGCTGGGGATATGGAAGCGCAATTAATACAAGAAGCGGCCTTTTTGGACATATCTGATAAATTTTTGTTCGCGGGATTTTTAAGGGGGGATGATTTAGTTCGGGTCTATCAGGCGGCTGATTTGTATGTTTTGTCTTCTGTTTCAGAGCCGTTCGGCTTGACTCCTTTGGAATCGCTCGCTTATGGAACGCCTGTTTTAATTTCTAAACAGTCCGGCGTTTCGGAGATTTTAAATCACGCTCTTAAAGTTGATTTTTGGGATATTGACGAAATGGCTAATAAAATTATTTCTGTTTTAGAGCATCAAGAACTTGGGCAATCATTAAAAGAAAATGGAGAAGAAGAAATCAAAAAAATTAGTTGGCGGGATTCGGCTCAAAAGTGCGTAGAAATTTATAACCAGATTTTAACTAACTCTATTTAATTATATGGCTTCAGTTTGCTTATATCTGCACGCTCATCAACCATGGAGAATTAAAAATTTTTCTATTTTTGACATAGGCGGCAATCACTCTTATTTTGACGAGCAAAGAAACCTCGCTTATTTAGATAGAATTGCTAAAAAAAGCTATTTGCCGACAAATAAGATTTTGCTGGATTTAATTAGAGAGACCGATGGCCGATTTAAGGTAAGTTTCAGCATTTCTGGCACGCTTTTAGAGCAATTGGAAAAATACGCCCCCGAAGTCATAAAAAGTTTTCAGGACTTAGTCAAGACCGGCCGAGTGGAATTATTAGCCGAGACCTATTACCATTCTTTATCTTATCTTTATTCCAAAGAAGAGTTTAAGGAGCAAGTTAATCTTCATAGAAACAAGTTCAAAAAATTATTCAATTACCAGCCGAAAGTTTTTAGAAACACTGAATTGATGTTTAGTAATGAAATGGCTAAATTTGTTCAAGGTATGAGATATCAGGGAATTTTAGCCGAAGGGGCCAGCCATATTTTGGGCTGGCGTTCTCCTAATTTTACTTATCGCGTTAAAACAGCTGATAAAATAAGGGTTTTGCTGAGAAATTTTCAGTTAAGCGACGATATTTCTTTTCGTTTTTCAACTAGAGATTGGGCGGAGTGGCCATTAACGGCCGAAAAATTTACTAACTGGGTTAATCAAGTCAACGGCAATGGGGAAGTGGTTAATTTGTTTATGGATTATGAAACTTTTGGCGAGCATCAATGGGAAGATACCGGAATTTTTGATTTTCTTAGGGCTTTCCCTCATAAGGTTTTAGAGCATCCTGATAATGATTTCAAAACTCCTTCGGAGATTATCGCGGCTCATCAATCGGCCGGCGAGTTGGATTTTCATTGCGTTACTTCTTGGGCTGACACGGAGAGAGATTTAAGCGCTTGGCTCGGCAATAGCATGCAGAAGAAATCATTAGAGTCTATTTACGCGCTGGAAAAAGAAATTTTGGCCTCGGGCGATCAAGAAATGATGGAAGATTGGCGAAAATTGCAAACCTCGGACCATTTTTACTATATGTGCACTAAATGGTTTGCCGACGGCGATGTTCACAAATATTTTAATCCTTACGACAGTCCTTATGATTGCTTTATTTCCTATATGAACATTATTAACGATTTAAAATTGAGATTAGAGAAAAAGGTCGAAAAAATAATAATATAAGAAACTAATAAATATGTTAAATAATAATCAATTAATTAACGCTTCTGACGAATATTGTTTTTGGACGAATGACAATAGGGCATTGCGCAACTTAGAAGATCTGGTTCAGGCCTTGAAAGAAATGAATGATGATGTTTTTTGCCATCACGCGAATAAAGAAAAAAATGATTTTGCCAATTGGATTAAGGATGTCTTAAAGGACATTGAGTTGGCTCGAGCAGTCAAGCGATTAAAGACGCGGCAGACCATGATTAAAAAGATAGAAAACAGGTTGAAGGAAGCAAAATGAAACAAAAAATAAAACCTAAAGCCGATTTTTTATTTGAACTTTCTTGGGAAGTATGCAATAAAGTCGGCGGCATATACGCGGTCATAACTTCTAAGGCCAGCCAGATGGTTGGTTACTATGGGGATAATTACTATTTAATTGGCCCTTATGTCGCCGCTAAAGCCAAAGGACAGTTCCGCGAGGAAGCCCCGCCCGAAAATTTCAGGGTCGCTTTTTCTGATTTAGAAAAAGAGGGGATTAAATGTCATTTTGGCAGGTGGTTGATAGAAGGCGAGCCAAAAACAATTCTTGTTGATTATACTCATGTCTGGGGCCAAGCGAACGAAATAAAGAGACAACTTTGGGAAAATTATCAAATAGATACCTTAAATTCAAACGCCGATTTTGACGAGCCGATGGTTTGGAGCTGGGCGTCCGGCAAACTGATTGAACGGCTGGCAGATTGTCTTAAGGGCAAAAAAATTGCGAGCCAATTTCATGAATGGCTTTGCGCGGCTGGCTTGTTATATTTGAAAAACAACAAAGTTAAAACCGGCCTTGTTTTTACGACGCACGCCACTTGTTTGGGCAGGACTTTGGCTAGCGCTGATTTTCCTTTGTATTCAATGCTGGACAAGATCAATCCAGACGAAGAAGTTTATTGGCGAGGGATTCATTCTAAGCATCAGATAGAAAAAGCGGCTGCCCAGCAAAGCGATATTTTCACCACAGTTAGCAAGATTACAGGGCTTGAGGCGGAACATTTATTAGGCAGAAAGCCCGATGTTTTGACATATAACGGTTTGGATATCAGTAAATTTTCTTCTTTTGAAGAGAATATTATTAAGCACAGAATTCAAAGAAATCGGATTAGAGAATTTGCTCTCTATTATTTTTTGCCCTATTGCGCGATTGATATAAAAAATACTCTTTTTTACTTCATCAGCGGTCGTTACGAATTTCGCAATAAAGGAATTGATTTTTTTATTAAGTCCTTAGGCGAATTAAATCAAAGGTTAAAAAAAGAAAATAATAAAAAAAATATTATCGCTTTTATTTGGGCGCCGGCTGATGTTAGGGAAATTAAACCAGAAATTTTGGAATCCCGAGAAATTTATAGGGATATTAAAGATTTTTTTGAAGAGGTTTCGGAAGAGGCGAAAGAAAGCATTCTTTACGCTTTGGCAGGCGGTAAAGAAATTGCTCAAAATGAATTATTCAGCGAATCGTTTTTAAGGGAGATAAAGAAGAAAATAATGAAGTTAAAAAGAAGCGGCTTGCCGCCAACCTGCACTCATAACTTAGCCAATCCAGACGATATTATTCTTAAAACCTTAAAAGAAGCAGGTTTGGAAAATCAAGAAGAAGACAAAGTTAAAGTAATTTTTTATCCCATTTATCTAACTGGCGATGACGGTTTATTGAATCTTAATTATCACGAGAGCATTCAGGGAGCTCATTTAGGGGCGTTTCCTTCTTTTTATGAACCTTGGGGATACACGCCCTTGGAAACGGCCGCTTTGGGAGTGGCTTCAATCACGACCGATTTATCCGGTTTTGGCATTTTTTCTCAAGATGAAATCAAAGACAAGGCCTATCCTGGTATGTTTATTTTAGAAAGATTTAATAAAAAAGATGAAGCGGCGATTAAATCGCTCACGGATTTATTTTATTCTTTTTCCCAATTTTCTCACAAAGAGAGGGAAGAAAATAAAATTAGGGCGCGAGAAATGGCCGCCGGGGCCGATTGGGGAATTTTGGCCGCGCGTTATATAGAAGCCCATAACCAATCTATCAAAAAAGCATTATGAGAATTGTCCATTCTTTGAATCATGAAAAAATTGAAAAAGAAGTTCAAGATGAAGTTGGATTTTTGTTAACCAATAAATCAGGCGCCTATCTCTCTTTGTTTAATCAGCCAACCAGCCGATATCAGGGCTGGTTTGTTCCTTTTAGGAATAATCTTTACAAAATTATAGAGAATATAGAGCCGACGGGTTTTCCGTCCGTTGGCCAGTTAGAGAATGTTTTTTGGAGCGTGAACAGAAAAAGGGGTTCTCTGAATGAGAATTTCTTTTTGCCTCCAAAATGCAATTCTTTAATTTACGAAATTTCCGAGCCCGGAGAAATTGAATTGACTTTGGACATTAAAGAGTCCTATCAAGATCCTGAATTCGGAAGGTTTTATGAAATTTCGGCGGAAAAAGATGTTATTGTTATTAAATATCGCTATGAGAATGAGGCGGAATTTTATTTAGCCATTAAGTCGGAGACCTTGGATTATCAAGAAATAGGCGAATGGATTTCTCGGAATTATCAATTAGACCAAAAAAGAAATTCTCCTCCCTTTGAAAGATATGTTTACCGAGCGTTAAGAATAACAGGCCAGAAGATTGTTTTTTCCATAGCCGAAGAAAAAAAAGAGGCCGTTAAAGAGGCCCGTTTTGTTTTTAAGAAGGGGACGGTTTTGAAAAAAGCGGCAATGGAAAAGAACGAGAAGTTGTCTCATCTGACGGATATTAAAGACACAGAACTTAAAATGGCTTATATCTCGGCCTGCAATTCGTTAGATGATTTAACATTTTCAAACCAAAATGGGCTGGGCATTTACGCGGGGCTGCCCTGGTTTTTTGATTTTTGGGCCAGAGATGAAGCGGTTTCTCTAAGGGGCTTGGGAATTTTTTCGGGGGAAAAAGCCAAGAATATACTTTTTGGATTGTTGGCCGAGATTGAAGAAGATGGCAGAATTTCAACCAGGCCGACGGGAAATGTTGACGCGGTTGGTTGGCTGTTTAAACGCGCTGGCGATTTTATTTCAGAAAAAAAGTTTAACAAGAAAGAGATAAAAATCATTAAGGAAATTTTAGAAAAATCTATTGAAGGGCTTTTGAAACATCATACTCAAAATAGTTTAGCTATTAATGCTTCTTCGGAGACCTGGATGGATAGCCAAGACAGAAACGGAGCCAGAATTGAGGCGCAGGCCTTGCGGCTCAAGATGTATCAAATGGCTTATCAACTAACTAAGGAAAAAAAATATTTTGAATTGGAAAGAAAGTTAAGGGAAATAACGCGGGACAAATTTTGGAATGGACAATTTTTGGCTGATGGAAGCGATGATTTTACCATCAGGCCAAATATATTTTTAGCGGCTTATATCTACCCCGATTTTTTAGAGAAGGACGAGTGGACGCGGTGTTTTGAAAATATTTTGCCGAAGTTATGGCTGGACTGGGGCGGCTTTGCCACGATTGACAAAGATAGCCCATTATTTCGCGATAGCCACACCGGTCAGGAGCCGACGAGTTATCACAACGGCGATTCTTGGTTTTATTTAAATAATTTAATCGCCTTGGTTCTTTATCAATTTGGCGGAAGAAAATTCATCTGCCAAATAGATAAAGTTTTGGAAGCCAGCGCCAAAGAAATTCTTTGGAAGGGCCTGATTGGCTGCCACGCGGAGTTAAGTTCGGCGAAAGAGTTTAATTCAGAAGGATGCTGGACGCAGGCCTGGAGCAGCGCTCTTTTTCTTGAATTAATAAATGGATTAAAGAATAATGATTAAGGAATATGATTTTGATGTCGCGGTGATTGGCGGGGGGCCGGCTGGGATGATGGCGGCAGGTCGGGCAGCTGAATTGGGCGCCCGGGTGGTTTTAATTGAAAAAAACCAGAGTTTAGGGAGGAAGTTATTGATTACGGGCGGCGGGCGGTGTAATCTCGCGCAGGCCGAATTTAACGACAAGGCCTTTGCTAACAAATTAGGCAAAAACGGACAGTTTTTGTTA
>Ga0180732_1002249_pt1 | contig 10554 bp, 10 predicted proteins | sample KR11_01MetaG_FD_148674 | JGI IMG/M metagenome (GOLD analysis project Ga0180732, IMG submission 148674) | Groundwater microbial communities from the Olkiluoto Island deep subsurface site, Finland - KR11_0.1 MetaG | ecosystem: Environmental > Aquatic > Deep subsurface > Groundwater | place...
ATAGTAGTGGTTATTCTGTATATCTGAATACAATTGATGGTGGTAAAATAAAATTAGCAGTAACAAAAAAGAATGAGTATGTAAGAGCTTCTGGTAATTCAATATACTTAACGGTTCAAGTTGGAACACCAGTAGCAACATATACTACTCCTCAACCGACATATACTACTCCTCAACCGACATATACTACTCCTCAACCGACATATACAACTCAACCAACAGCAACAGGAACACCACCACCTTCTGGTGATTGTGTCTTCGGTTCGTTTATGATAAACGGTAAATGTGCTAAAGTGATACCAACACCTGGCTTTGGGATAATGTTCGCTGTAATGGGTATTATAGGAGTATTCTTATTAACGAGGCGAAAATAAAAAATGAGAATAATAAAATCAATATTTATTTTTTTAATATTGGTAAGTATTGTTAATATAGTGGATGCCAGAACTCTTACTGGTGTAAAGATAGACTACGCTCAGTATGGTGTAACTCTTGGAGAAAGAGGTATAGGTAACATACTTTATAACTATACTTATGATGATGGAGTATATATTCTTAAAGCAAAACTTGGAAAACAGTTATTCAATTTTGGAAAGTTGAGTTTATATGGTGATGGAAGTCCGATAGATATTAAATTTAAAACAGGAATACGAATAACAAGATCAAAGTATGTATGGTATAATATGGAATGTCTTAGTGAAGAATATTATCAAAATGGAGTAATAGTAAGAGCAAGTTATGGTTGTGGAGGAAATGCAGTTAAAGAAAGCGAATATACAGAAGAAAAATATACTATATTCAAAAATAACTTAGTACAAAGCCAGATAGTGAAGTCTGTTTTTCAACCAGAAGTTGATAGAATATTTATGAACGGTGCTATATGGTTTCCTCCACAAAGAGGAACAGTTAGTATAACATCAGTACCAAGTGGAGCAACAATTTCCGATTCTAATGGTGTATTGGGAATAACTCCTATAACCATATCTCAAATTGAGGGAACTTATGATTTTACAGCAAGTATGGATGGATATAAGTCAGAAACGAAATCATCAATATTTACAGATGGGATATATGGTGGTGTTGGTTCAAGTGATTCATTAAGTTATACATTGGTTGTGATTCCTACTGGAACTCCTGTACCTACTGGAACTCCTGTATATACACCAAAACCAACGCAACCATCAGATACAGGTTGTGGAGATTGGGATTTTGTGATTTATGGAGAGTGTGTTAAAGTACCTGGATTTGAAGTATTGTTGTCAATAATAAGTATATTGTTTGTAATGTTGGTAATAAAAAGGAACAAATATGAATAAAATAAAAAGTGGTTTGATTTTATTAATAATTATTATATGTTCTTCTTTATCTTCATGTATTGAAACGTCAGCATCTCCAAAAAATCTACTTATATCGGGACATTACAAGGATAATACTGGTAATATCTATTCTCCTGAATTAGTTGGTGACACTTTATATTTTTCTGGTTGGTATGTTCAATCATCAACAGATGATTCTATATATATGATGAAAAACAATGTTGTAACAAGAGTTTTAAATGTGTACGGAACTCAATTAGGAGACCCAAGCGTACATAATGATATTATGTATATGACTTATGCACAAAGAGAGAATAAACAGAACATAGCAAGAAGTAAGTATATTAATGGTGAATGGACTGTTCCAGAAATAATTATTTATGATTGTTGGTTACCTTCAGCAGTGGGTGATTACGTATATTTCACTAAACAGGATTCTGATAATACACTTTATAGGATGAATGTAGTAACTGGAGAGATTATTTATACTAATTTCGTGAAAGGTAAAATGAAAGATAAGTATCCGATTAATGTTTATGTACGAAAAGTTGATAACGAGTATTGGTTAGCTGGAGATAATATCGTTAATGGTATATACTCAATCGGATTATGGAAATCTAATGACGGTATAATATTTAGAGAATATATAAATCCGTTAATAATCCCTGAAGGTGATAATGTAATTGTGAGAACTTCGTGGTTTATGAAAGAGAAAAATATTGTTACTGTACTATACGCTCAACAAGGTACAGATTGGTGGACAAATAATATATATGTAGCAAAATATGATATATCATGAGGTATTATGAAAATGAATAATGGAACAAAAGTAAAGAAGATGATAGTATTAGTTTTATTACTATCATTATTAACAACAATAGTGGATGCAAAGCAAGTATCGTCAAAAGTGACTGTATCTGGTGATTTTTTTGGTTTTGGTCAAAAGATACAGCAAGTAACATATATTGACGGAAGTATTGAATATGTAGTTTCACCGGGAATATTATCACTATTATCCATTGATTCTGAATCTCTATCAACAGTTCAAGGATATAAGATATATCAGGATGGAAGTCTTGCAGATATGGGAAAGATTACCATAACTGACTCAAGTTACAGTAGTAGAGTATATATTACCAATCCATACTTAGTGCAACAAATAAATGCTGGAAAATATACAGTTAGTGTTAGTGAACAAGGAGAATATACGGTTTTACATTCTTTCAATTGTTGTGTTACTGATACGACATGGATTCTTGGTGATAAGGTTATAGTTGATGCGCCTTCTGGTGGGTATGTTAATTTATGGTTCAAATTTGTTAAAGGTACTACACCATTACCGACACCACCGAACGAAACAGTTGGATTTGAGTTTATATTTGCTATTGTAGGAATAATCGGAGTATTTTTAATAAGGAGAAAATTATGAAAACTAAAAATATATTAATTGTATTGATGCTTTTAACAGCATCAATAGGCGTAGCAAGTGCTGTTACAGTAATTGATAAGCAACTTGTTAGTGATGCGGGATGGTTTGGAGAAAAAATATACAAATTAACCTATGATGATGGTTCGATTGTATATCAAGTAAGTAAAGGTATTTTACTTTCAATTACAAATCCTAGTGCAACCACTTCGATTCAAGGATATAAGATATATCAGGATGGAAGTTTAACTCCTGCATCTATATCGACAATCAAGATATCATACACCGAATTTGATACACCGGATAAAGTATCATACTACAATACTAATCCATATTTGGCACAACAGATTCCAAGTGGTGCATACATGATTAGTTCAAGTGTACCAAATGGATATACTGTGGCTTATAGTGTTGGAGTAAATACAGATACATTTAATTTCGTTAATGGGAATACCGTTACTATTGTAGCTCCTGATGGTGGTTACGTGAATTTATGGTGGAAATATATTCCTGTGACTATTACAGTACCAACTCCCACTCCAACTCCAACACCTACTCCAACTCCAACACCTACTCATGTCCTTACTCCTGTGATTACCCCAGGTGGGACAATATATACAGTAATTCAAGGATATAAACTTGATGTTAATAATGCTGTAATAAATGTTGGAACGATAAGTATAGTAGGAGATGGATTTAATAATGTTTATACCACAAATCCATATTCTACTGGATTGATTAATGCTGGAACTTATACTATCACATCAGATACACCAACAGGTTATACTGTATCTAATTCACAAAGTATAAGTACACTTTCAATTTATGATACTTTTGAAAGTGGGAATACAATGACAATTAATGCACAATCTGGAAAGGCATATAATGTATGGTTTAAATATACAAAAGTAATAGATAAACCAAAACCTGTAATAGTTCAACCAGCACTTAGTAGAATATGGGATAGTTTGATTAGTTGGTTGTCATCATGGTTTCCGTTATTAAGTATTACTGGAGGTTCAACTGTTAATGTACCGATAAATCAACCATATTCAACAACTATGTCTCTTGCATTTGGTGTTCCAGATACAGTATATAGTGATGGTAGTTATACTGCAAAGTTTGGACAATGGATAGTTGTTGATAGTAATAAGAATTTGAAATATGAAAGTGGATGGACTAACGAATTAGTATCAAGTCCTTATACTGTAACTGCAACATATACCCCAACATCAGCAGGAAAGTATTTCTTAGTAGGTTTGATAAATAAACAGACTTATACATGGAATGGTGCACAATGGGTAATGACAGAAGTAATTGAAACTAAGGAAGTACAGGAACTTGTTGTTGGATTACCAAATGTTCCAGTAACTAAACCAATAGGAGTATCAGTATATCTGAATGATTTGTTTGGATGGTTAAAGGGATTGTTCTCTTGGCTACCATGGTAAGGTGATATTATGGCAGAACTTAAAATAAAAGGTAGTAAGAAGTACATAAAATACTTAAACGAACATTTACAGGAAGAACATCCAAAGACTAAAGGAAAGACAAAGGTGAATAATAAGAGGTGAAATCCCTTATGTCTTTAGACTTGGGATGAAATAAACTGTTACGGATAAATAATATATAGAAGTCTCAGAGTATGATTAAATCTTATAAGTTTCGTATGTATCCTACTAAGAAGCAGGAAGTTAAACTACATAAAACTCTTGATACTTGTAGGAATCTATACAATAATTCATTGGAAGAGAGGATAAGAGCTTATGAATTAAAAGAATTTACTATTCCACAAATAATTAAAAAATATGGTAAAGATGCAAAAAGTATATGTATGTTGAGAGAAAAAGATAATTATTATGAGCAGAAGAAAGGATTAGTAGAGTTAAAAGAAACTCATACAAAATATAAAGAAGTTTATTCTCAAGTATTACAGAACGTATTAGAAAGATTAGATAAAGCATATCAAAACTTTTTTAGAAGAGTAAAAGGTAAAGAAAATCCAGGATTCCCAAGATTTAAATCAAGAAATAGGTATGATAGTTTTTGTTATCCACAAATGGGGTTTGAGTTAAAGAATAGTAGATTAAATTTATCTAAATTAGGTTCTATCCGTATATTCCAACATAGAGAAATTGCGGGTGTAATTAAGACATGTACTATTAAAAAGGATATAGACCAATGGTATTGTGTTATCACATCGGAGATAACTAAAGTAATAGAACAAGTACCTATCATAAATAAAGTAGGAATAGATGTAGGATTAAAAACATTCCTTACACTTAGTAATGGAGAACAAATAAACTCACCTAAATATCTATTAGAATCAGAAAGAAGATTAACTAAAGAGCAAAGGAGATTATCCAGAAAGAAATTCAGAAAAATAGAAGTAACTGATAGAAGAACTAATAAACCCAAAAAAATAAAAGTACCGACTAAGAACAGAGTAAAACAAAGAATAAAAGTAGCAAAAGTACATAGAAAGATTCGTAACCAAAGAAAAGATTTTAATCATAAGACGAGTAGGAAACTTGTTACTGATTATGATTTGATTGTATTTGAGAAATTACAGATACAAGATATGATGATAAATAGTCATTCTATTCGTAATAGAAATATATCTGATGTAGCTTGGTATCAATTACAAACATTTGCATCTTACAAGGCAGAATGGGCTGGTAAGAAAGTGATATTTGTAAATCCAAAGAATACAAGTCAGGAATGTAGTAATTGTGGTACAATAGTTAAGAAGGATTTATCTGTAAGAATCCATAATTGTATTTGTGGATTAAGTATAGACAGAGACTTAAATGCCGCAATTAATATATTGAATAGAGGAATGAAATATGTACCTACGGACAGTAGGGAATTTAAGCCTATGGAGAAGCAGAAGCTAATCAATGAAGTAGGAAGCCTCATCCCTTTAGGGTGAGGAGGATGTCAAGAGGTAATTAATTATGGTAAAGATGTTTAGTAAACTTGAAGAAGATACAAAGGAAGCCGTAGATACATTAGTAAGAAGAGGTGTAACAAAGAAAGATTTACAAAAATGGGTAAGGAAGTATGGTAAGAAAGTAGAGAAAGTGGTAGATAAGTCAGAGGATTGGATTGATAAGAAATTAGTTGGAATGAACTTAAAGAGAAGGTAATATGTCATATTTATATTATTGGAGGAACGAACATGGTAAGAAAGATAGTTATTGTTTTGGTAGTGTTAGCAATGAGTGCTAATGTAGTAAATGCGAACATATTTGATGATGTTATGCAAAAAATATTACCACAGAAAACATCAATAATGAGTATAACTATTGGCGTAACACAACCAGAGGATAGTTATTCCAATTTCATGGGTATGATGTATCTTTTGAATACACCAAAATCTCTTCATAATTTAAATAAAGAGATGGTAAATTATAATACAAATTCATTGAAAGTTATCGTTACTAAGATACCAGATTCAAATATACCATATACTTTTTATGTTGTTAAGAATGTGGGTGTAATGAGTAATTATAATCAATGGGGACAGGATAGGACAGATAAACAAGTTGTAGTAACTTATCAACAAGCAATGAAAATGTATCCATATTTTACTGATGGAGAGATAGACTTTTTTGAAAGATGGCAGCTATATGCGATTTACAAAATAGGGTGATATGAGAAATAAGGAATTATTACTGATAATTTTTCTTATTTTAATCTCAATTATTTCTGGTTGTATTGTCAAGGCTGAGGAGAGAAATATTCAAATTAGTCCGACATTTACAGATAGTGTATTGCCTGTAGTGGAATTGAATATTAGAGAAGTAGTGCTTCCGATACCTATTTATACTAATAAACCAATATATACACCTACACTAAGAGCTTACGAAATAGATGAATCTTCTGATATTTGGCATGCAAAAGATTCATCTTCTTATATAACACCAAACAACGAATGGATAAAATATTATGCTAAAAATAATCTTTCTGTTGGAATAATATATAGAACCGATGATGATATGTATAACTATCCTGCGAATGGTGATGTGTGGCAAAATGCAGATTATACTTTATTGGTTGGATATGGAGATTGTGAAGATATTGCAATAGTTCAGGCGTCAGTAGACATAGCAAAAGGAAAAAAGGCAATGGTAGTTGGTGGATATGTTACTTTGGATAATAGAGTGAGAATGAGAGATTTTTGGACAGAAGTTTATAGTGGGGGTATCAAATCTATTAAAGGGAGTCCAGTTGCTGAAACACAAGAAGAACTAAGATTAGAACCATTATATATGTTCAATGACAAAATCCAATGGAGTAATTACAATGAGAATTGGTATAATAATTAGTTTATTGATATTTTTATTATTTATCTCATCAGCTTCTGCAAGTACACAATGGCTGAATATAACATCATCTAAAGATGTTTATGTTCAGAGTAGTCCACAGCCCGATACAAATTATAATGGGAATGCTTATGTTTTTGTTGGATGTGGGAGTGGGTGTACTGTATTATATAATGGTTTAATATATTTTAATATTGCACCAATATTAAATCATACTATTAATAATGGAACAATGCAATTATATTTTAATAGTGATGGGACATTTAGTATTATAAGTGTTTATGAATTAAATCAAACGTGGGTAGAAAATACAGTAACGTGGAATACAAGACCAACAAATAGAAGTGATATCGTAAATTCAACAAAAACAGTAGCAACTGGTGGATATGAATATTTTAATATTACAAATTCAATTAAATCATTTGCTAATGGCAGTGTAATTAATTATGGATATTTATTAAATAATAATACAGTTAGTAAGAACTTTCTATCGAGAGAAGGTGATAATGTTCCATATTTAAATATTAGTTTCGAGAATACAGCTCCTTTTGTTCCATCAATAACAAATCTTATAAATAATTCCAGGCAATGGAATAATTCAGTAAATTTTACATTTAATGGTTCTGATACAGAAAACGATACTTTAACTTATGATTTCTTTTTAAGTTCTCAACCAGATTTCAGCAACACAGTAAACAGAACAAACTTCACAAATAACTGGACTGGAAATATAGCTACGACAGATGGAGTTACTTATTTTAGTAAAGTTCGTTCTTATGATGGTCATGAATATTCAAATTGGAGTAATGTAATTCAATTTACTGAGAATACAAAGTTAGTTTATACAAATATAACTTTATCACCATCAACACCAACAAGTTTAAATAATCTTACAGTATCTTTCAATGTAACTGATTCTGAAAGTGATACTCCAACTAACTATACAAGATGGTATAAGGACAATATATTACAAACAACATTGAATAATTCTCTTACAGTTCTTGCTTCTGGAAATACATCTAATGGTCAGAAATGGAGAGTTGATGTATTTGGTTATGATGGATATGAGAATAGCACATCATTATCATCAAATGAAGTTATTATAGGTTCTTCTAATGCTCCTCCTACTTTTACTTCTTTGAGTATATCTCCGAGTACAGGACAGATAGGAACGGTTATTACGATTAATGCTTCTGGAATAACAGATGATAGTCAAGTATGGAGAGCACAAACTTATTATTTAATTGGTGATGGTTCTAAGGTATATCTTGGTAATAGTTCATGGAGTAATGAATCATATATTACTTATACCGTAAGTTCACCTTGGTCAGATTCAGAAACGAGAGTAATTTACACTAATATTTATGATAGTGGGAATTTAACAGGATATGAGAATTTAACGTCATCACCATTAAGTCAATATTTTGTAAGCCAATTAACAACTGTAAGTACAAGTACAGGTGGAGGAGGGGGAGTGATAATTATAACTCCAACACCAACACCAATAGTAACAGAATATAAACCAAGTATTGATATAACATCAATAGGGGAAAGTAGTTTAGGAATAATATTATTGGAAATATTATTATTGGGAGGGTTCATTGTACTTATAAGTGGTTTATTGGAAGAGGGTAAGATGAGTTCATTAATAGTAGGATTTATTATTACTGGAATGTCCATTTATGGACTGGGATGGTTATCATGAACATAAAATATATATCTGTTCTTCTTTTCATCTCTCTGCTCTTCATCGGGCAGGCATCAGCGTGGACACCAATGCCAACAACATATTATAATAATTGGAATAATTCAGGTGTAGTTAGTGACATTGAATTGGATAACATGAACCCAGATAAATATCCATACAAATGGAATCAGGATTCAACAAACTGGTATTTTTATAAGAATGATGATACTTTGACATTACCGAAAGCAATTTTTGATGAAATTATCTTTTATCCTGATAAGATTTCAGTAAGTATTATTACAACTAAAGCAGCAGTAGCAACAAAATCAGTTTATAACGGGACTGGACAACGATATATTCCAATTCCAGATTCACTTTTAAAACTGAGATTTGTTTTTGATCATATTAAACCAGACATTCTTATCAATAACGGTACTCATCAATGGTATGCTGACCCATCAACATACTGGTATTCAAAGGTTGGTGGACAGATAAGATTCAATTTCTTAACTGCACCTTATGCTTCTTTGAATGCAATTGATATAATTACATTTAGATTTAATTCGTGGTTGGTAGACGGTAGTATTGTATCAGGATTAGGAGATGTGGGAGATTATTCAGCACCGACAGTATTCACAAATAATTCAATACTGTATTTAATATCGGGAGAAGATACTTCTGGTGTATTTTATGGATATAATTGGACAGGAACTACATGGCAATCTGATACAGCGATAGTTTCAGGATTAGGATATATAGGAACTTATTCAGTTCCAACAACATTCACAAATAGTACAAAACTATATTTAATTTTAGGGGTTCAACTTGGTACATTTAGTGGTTTTAATTGGACAGGAACTACATGGCAATCCGATACAGCAATAGTTTCAGGATTAGGAGATGTAGGGGCTAATTCAGCTCCAACAGTATTCACAAATAATTCAATATTATATTTAATTGCAGGAGAATATGATGGTGTATTTAGTGGTTATAATTGGACTGGTTCAACCTGGCAATCTGATACAGCAATAGTTTCAGGATTAGGAAATGTAGTGACTCGTTCAACACCAACAGTATTTACCAATAATTCAAAATTATATCTGATTTCAGGAGAAATTAATGGTGTATTTTATGGATATAATTGGACAGGATCAACTTGGCAATCTGATACAGCGATAGTTTCAGGATTAGGAGACGTGGGGTGGTATTCAGTACCAACAACTTTTACTAACGATTCAAAACTATATCTAATTTCAGGAAACGGAGGTGGTACATTTAGTGGTTTTAATCGAACATTGTTTGTACCACCATCAGGAGCACAACCTAACATCACATCGTGGGGAAATAATTATACTAACAACAATACATTATCTTTTACTGTTCCTCAAAATACTAATGTTACTTTTAACGCCATAGCGAACCAGACCCTGACAACATGTTCATGGGTAGGCGCAACTCAGATAAATTGTTCTGATACCACTTTTGCATATAAATTGTTCGATACAACGGGAGTCAAATATGTTAATCTCAGCGGTTCAAATGCGAACGGCAGCACGCTGAACTCAGTAAATTGGACGATAACGGTAGAAGCACCACCACCTGATACATCATTTACGGTGACGATTCCTGTTGGTTATTCATATATGATATTTGAACCACCAAATAGCACGGCTAAATATTTTTATCCTAATGGTCAAAATTCAAGTGTACCATTTTTTGAGATAACTAATGATGGAAATATAGCACAATCGTTTAGAATGTATCTTAATGCAACTATAACTAATATAGATTTATATT
>Ga0180732_1002250_pt1 | contig 10548 bp, 10 predicted proteins | sample KR11_01MetaG_FD_148674 | JGI IMG/M metagenome (GOLD analysis project Ga0180732, IMG submission 148674) | Groundwater microbial communities from the Olkiluoto Island deep subsurface site, Finland - KR11_0.1 MetaG | ecosystem: Environmental > Aquatic > Deep subsurface > Groundwater | place...
CTGTCCCAAGCACCTTTCAGTTCATTCAGTAGGCGCGCTACCTCATCCAGCGCCTCCGGATCATTGTTGGCGTTGGCATGAACTAAACGCGAGCACATGTACGAATATAGTGCGTCCAGATTTAGAGCCAGTTGGCCGCCAGCATTTTTGTCCAGGCTGGCCTGAAGGCCTTCTGCAATGATCAACAGGGCTTTGGCGACAGCCGCGCCTTTGGCGGGGATGTCCTTGCGCAACATGGCGTTCTTGGTATTGGCGATAGCCAATAGTGCGCCCTGATAAAGCATGGCGATCAGTTTGTGCGGGTCGGCAGCGAGGGTGCCGGATTCGATTCCGACTTTTGCATAGGCATTGCTGGCGGTGATAGCGTTCATGATTGCGTCCCTAAGTTATAGTTTGCCCAGTTGCTGGGTCAGGTACGAGCTGGTCATGTTCAGTCCTGCTAACGCGACGTTCAGCGAGCTGAATTGTCTGCGGTAATTCTTTTCTACGCTAGCCATTCTTGTCTCCAGTGTGTCGCGCTGGGTCGCGATGTACTTCAGCGTCTGGTTGAGATTGGAAGTGCGGTTGGCGAAAGTGCCGTCAAGGGCCAAAGCGGAGGTCGACCATTGGTCGAGGCGAGTGGCAAAGCCGGTGGTTGAGTTGAACAGGCTGGCTACATCACTGAAATTGGCGGACATCGCGCTACTCAATTGTTCGCTGTCGACTTTCAACGTGCCATCCGACTTTGAACTGACGCCAATCTCAAACAGATTGTTCAGGGAGCCGCTGCCGGTCGCGGTGGCGATGATCTGGCGCATCTCAGTTTGCAATGTGCGCAAGGTGCTATCACCGGCAAGCGCAGAGCCCGATTTGTAGGCGAAGGAATTCTTCATCGCGGTGTACAACTCGTTGTAAGCGGTGACGAAATCCGTTACCGACTTGCTGACAGCTGCGGTATCGCGTCCCACCGTCAACGTGGCACTGGATGCTGCCTTGTTTAAAGTCAGGGTGACGCCTTCGACGACATCGGTGACGGTGTTGCTGGTCTTGGTGACTGCAATGCCGTTGACGCTGAACGCCGCATTCTGGGCGCTGACTGTCTCAGTCAATTTTTGCGTCCCGGCCGGGTTGTGTGCCAACAGGCTGTCGATGCTGGCATCGGCCCCGTCTGTCGAAATTTTAATGCTGTTAGTTACGCCTGTTGCATTTGAAGACAGGGCCAGGCGATATGGTGTGCCGCTACCGTCGTTGACGATGGTAGCACTCACCCCCATGTTGGCGGCATTGATCGCGTCGCGGATGCCCTGCAGTGTATTGTTGCTGGAATCTATGGTGATGTTGGCGGTGGTGCCGCCTGATGTGAAGCTGGCACCGGTATAGACACCGTTGGTCAGTGTGCCGCCGCTGATGGTGCCAAAATCAAAGGTGACTACAGTAGATGTGCCGCTGCCGATGGCGGCGGTGCTACTAGTTTGCCCGGCGGCCACCAGCTTTTGCGACTGGGCAAGGCTGGTGACTGCCAGAGAATAGGTTCCCGCCACGGCAGTGCTGCTGGCTGCGGCGGAAAGGACAGACGTGTCGGAGGATGACGCATTGAACGCAGACAGGCTGCTCGAACTTGAGCTGCCCAGTGCCTGTGCGGCGGTTTGCAAATTCGCCACTTTGCTTTTGATGCTACCCAGCGCGGTGATCTTTGCCTGATAGCTAGTTTCCTTGGAGTTGAGCTTGTCGATAGGCTGCCGCTCAATGGACATCAGTCCACTGACGATGGCATCTACATCAATGCTCGAACCCGATGTTGCTGAGGAAATAGCCATGATTCAACCCTCCGGATTACGCTTGCTGCTTCAACAACAAACCCCGCTGAAATTCGTCAATCCCTTGCGCGATCGCCAGCATAGCTTCAGATGGATATTGTAGCAGGGTGTCCCCCGTGTCTTTATCCGTCAGCTTGACGATTTGTTTATTGGTTGACTTGTCAACGCTGATACTCAGTTCCAGATTCTTATTCGCCTGCTGCAGGGCGGAGTTGATCTTGCTGACTTCGCTTTGCAGTTGGGCGGGCGAGGGAGTCTGGGCCGGTGTTTGCGCGACTTCGGCCGCAACGCCGCCTGGCCCGCCGTTGCCGGCGGGCCTTGCAGGTGCCGCAACTTGTGCCGCATTACTTATGTTTTGGATGAGCATTTTGCCTCTCCTTGCTTAAATCTCCCCAACCGCGTCAGCGGCCGGGGAGGTACTTACTGTTAACGCAGCAAGCTCAGAACGTTGTTCGGAACTTGATTCGCTTGGGCCAACATCGCCGTACCCGCTTGTTGCAGAATCATGTTACGTGTCATCGCGGTGGTTTCGACAGCGTAGTCGGTGTCCATCACTCGGCTGTATGCAGCTGCCGTATTATTGGCTTCCGTCGCGAGGTTGTTGATGGCCGACTGGAAGGTCGCCATATCGCCACCGTAAGAAGCACGAGCAGTGGTTACTTTGGTGATGTCAGCATCGATGCCGGCAACGGTTAAGGTGCCTGTAAGAGAGGCCGCAGTACCCGAACCTGTAACAGTTCCGCCGTCAGAGTCAACCACCACAGCGCCGGTTGCAGTCGCCAAGCCCAAGATACGGGTGTTCTCCGCGACTAGCGCAGTGGTTTCAGCACCGGATGCTGTACCACCCAATTGCACCGCGATTTCACGCAGACGTTGCAGGTTTTCATAGACCTGAGCATGGTAGCCGTCGTTGGTTTGGGCGGTCGAAATACCGTCGCTGGCTTCACGCATGGCGATATTTGCGCCGCGCATTGTGCTTTCGTAACCGGAGGCGGTCACCATGCCGGTGGCATCATCCTTAGCGCTGTTGATGCGCTGGCCAGAAGACAGGCGAGCCATGGCAGTTTGCAGGGCCAGGTTAGATTTGTTCAGGGCTGATCCGCTGAACAGGGCCGGGACGTTGGTGTTGATGACTTGTGCCATTTTAGTTCTCCTTAACTTGGTTCACTTTTGCGGCTGTTTTGCCGCTTACTTTGGTTGGCTGTTTGTGATGCTTAGCAACCGCCGTTGAATCAGTTATCGGAGGGTTCGGGGAAAACTTTAGGAACAATTTCATATATTCAGCGCAGGGGCGGCGATTACACGGTTCTTCCCAGTCTGTTTGGCCTGATACATGGCCTTGTCAGCACGTCCCAACAGGTCTTCTTGGTCTTCTTCTTTGCCGCGTAGTGCGACCCCGGCGCTGAAAGTGACCAGGATGCGTTCATTATTGTGCAAGAAGAACTTCTTGGTCAGATCCCGTTGCAGGCGTTGCAAGGCCTCGATACCTGCCTGCAGATCCGTATCCGGCAAGATGATGACGAATTCCTCGCCGCCGTAACGTCCTACTGCATCGGTTGGGCGAAGGGTGTCTTTGATGACTTGGGTGAGGTGGGTTAGTGCACGGTCTCCTGCCTGATGGCCAAGGGAGTCGTTCAGCTTCTTGAAGTTGTCGATGTCGAGTAGGGCGACACAGAGCGGGGTTTTGTTGCGGTCGGCACGCTTCAGTTCCCGGTCCAGGGTCTCGTCCAGCCCACGCCGGTTCAGCGCGCCGGTGAGCTGGTCCTCTCGCACCAGTTCACTTACCTGCATCAGTTCCTGTTCCAGTGCCTTGATGCGTCCCTCGGCTTCATCGGCTTTTTTCTTGGTGTCCAGCAGTTCTTCATGTGAGCGCAAAGCACTGGCCTGAATGACACGGGTGTCGTGCATCACGTCATCAAGGATGTGGCCCAGCACGGTAAGGTTATCGGCCTTGCTGATCTTCTGGCTGTAGCCTTCGATCTTCTGGTGGTATTCGCCGGTGCTTTCGGTGAGGTTGCCCAAGCGGTCGATGAAGGTGGTCATCAGGCTCTTGAGCGTGGTTTTGGCATCGGTCAGGCTTTGCTTCAGGCTGCTCTGCTTGATGATGGCGTCGCGCAGGTTGCGCTCGGCATCGGCGATGGCGTGCTTGTCCATCGGTTGCGAGATGATGGTCTGCAGCGCGGTGACCTGTCCCTGCATCCATTCATCGTCGGCCACCAGTTCGCTGACGTTCTCCACCAACAGGCGCAGCAGGCGCAACAGCCCCTCCTGTATCTTCACCTTGTCGCCGCCGCGCAGTTCCAGCTTGAGCCAGAACTGGCGCAGTTGTTTGGCCAGCTCGTTGATCTTGGCGGGGTCGTCGGTGCTGCGCACCACCACGACCAGGCGCTTGATCTCTTCGCCCAATTCGGGGTGGGTGAGCAAGGAGTTCTCCAGCGACTGCGCAAGCAGTTCGCGCAATTGCTTGAGCAGATCATGCCCGGCTGCCTTGTCCGCAGATTTTGCGGGGGAGGTGGTCGGTGTGGGGGGGGCGGCCGGCTCGGCCGGAGCAGCTTCAGGTGCTGCAGTGGAAGTCAGATCGGGCGCGGCTGAGCCGCTCCCCCAGGAGCGCATCAAGCCATTCAGCTTTTCAGACATCACGTCGGGCTTGCTGGCGAAGCGATTGAGAACGACCTCCAGCCCTTCTTTCTTGCGTGTGAGTGTGACGCCTTTGTGCGTCATCTCCAGTTGACGCAGCAAGTCACGGATCAGCGCCGACCAGTTGGGTGCAGCAGAAGCGCTTGCTGCTTCTTTGTCGCCGCCCAGTTCCCGGAACACACTCGCGTAATGCTCAGGCGTGGGCGCCAGACCGCGTTCACCCAGTAACTTCAGGGTCTCTCGGGCTAGTTCTGCGGGTTCCTTGTGCTTGCTCATCTATATGTCGTATGTGGTACTGCGCTATGGTTGGCATTATCGGCTGTCGGTGCGGCGACGATACGCTGAATAGCGCCGGATATTGCCCGCTATTGGCCGGGATCACTCGATCAGGTGGTTGCTGATCGCATAATGGATGGCTTCGGCATTGGTCTTGAGCTTCATCTTTTCCAGCAGGCGCATGCGGTAGACACTGATGGTCTTGGGGCTGAGCGACATGATCTCGGCCATTTCGCTCAGCTTCTTGCCCTGTGCCATCAGACACAACGTCTGATATTCCCGATTCGACAGGGTCTGGTGTGTCAGCTCCTGGTAGCCCTGCGACAGACCTTCCGCCAGTTGCTCAGCCATCTCGTTGCTGATGTATTTCTTGCCTTCTCCGACCTTGCGGATGGCGGTCAACAGTTGTGCAGGGGCACTTTGTTTGTTCAGGTAGCCGGAGGCACCGGCTTTCATCGAACGCACAGCATACTGGTCTTCGGCATGCATGCTGAGCATCAGCACCGGGGTGTTCGGGCGATTGGCCTTGATCTGCTTGAGGACATCGATGCCGTTCTTGTCGGGCAGGCTGATGTCGAGCAGGACCATGTCGTACTCATTCTCTTGCGCCATCTGGATGGCCTGCATGCCGGTCTCGGCCTCGCCGGTGACGCGCATGTCGGGCGAGTCGTCAAGGATCTGCTTGAGGCCCTTGCGTATCAGTGCGTGGTCGTCGGCGATCAGGATTTTGAGCATGGTGTTGATAGTTTGCGTGTATCTATTATCTAGAACAGGGATTTCTGGGAACGGGCAAGCGCTACGCCGTCGGCGGCTCCATCCTGAAAGTGGGGGATGCTGACCGCCACCGTGACACCTTGGCCCGGAGCGCTGGAGATGTTGACCTCGCCGCCGAAGTGAACCACTCTTTCTTGGATGCCGCGCAAGCCGAAAGATCTGGGTTTGGCGCGCGCCTCTTGGCTGAACCCGCGACCATTATCGCGAATGGTCAGGTCTATGCGCTCAGGGCTGTTGCGAATCAGCACCTGCACTTCGCTGGCTTGTGAGTGCTTCATGATGTTGGTGAGCGATTCCTGGAAGATGCGGAACATGGCGATGGAGACATCTGGATGTAGGTCCAGCTCCATTTCGTCTTCATTGTGGTCAAGCAGTACCTTGATGCTGGTGCGCTGCGAGAACTCGTCCGCTTCCATCTCGATCGCTGCCACGATGCCAAAACTATCCAGGTAACCGGGCCGTAGGCTGTGTGCCAGATTGCGTGCAGACGTCATCGCTTTGTCCACCATATTCTCGATGGTGGTCGTCTTATCTGTCAGCATCTGCTTGCTTTTGGGTAAGCGTTCCTTGATCCAGGCCAGATCCATCTTGATGGCTGTGAGCAGGCCGCCGATCTCGTCGTGAACCTCGCGCGCAATGCGCAGGCGTTCCTGTTCTTTGGCGTCCTGAATGTGGGATGAGAATTCGCGCAGTTGCTCTTGCGAGCGCAACAGTTCGAGTTCGTCCAGCTTGGTCTTGGTGATGTTGACGATTAAGCCTTCCCACTCGACATCACCGTCTGCATTGGTTTGAGGGGTGGAACCCAGCGCCAGCCATTTCAACTCGCCGTCTGCCAGTGTGACGCGACCCTCCCAGCTCCAGAATCCCGAGCCGGTCGCGGATCGCACCATGCTGTCTTGGAACACGCTACGATCTTCGGGGTGTATCAGGCTTAGGAAGCTGTCGATATCGGCTTGCAGCTGTTGCTGGGTCAGGCCCAGCAAGGCCTGACTGCCTTCTCCTATGTAGGAGAAATAGATTTCGCCCTTTTTGTTCCGCACAAGCTGAAATGCCATGCAGGGCAGGTTGGCGATGAAATTATCGAGGCGCAAAGGCTTGTTTGAGATGTCTGGCACAGTCTGTGTGGCTCTCTTCAAGTCGGTGTTGATTGTTGGTGCGGTGCGCCGAAAATGTGTCGCTCGCTGTTCATGGCCGTATGCTGAGATTGCCATCAGGCCAGCGGGTTGAGGGTACTACACGCTGACAGGTTTGGGCAATCGCTTTGCGCTTGTCTGTATTGGGCGATTCCCGTCCAGCTATCGGGCAATATGGTGTTTTTCGGGTGGCGTGATTGCGGTAGAATCGCCGCTCGATATCCAACGCTGCTTTTAATGTCTGCCGCCAGCCCTGCCGTGACCCCGCAACAACTGATCCGCAAAGAGATACAGGCCTTGCACGCCTATCATGTCCCGCCGTCTGCCGACATGATCAAGCTGGATGCGATGGAGAATCCCCATTCCTTGCCGCAGGTCTTGCGCGACGAGATCGCACGCCGCGTGGCGGATGCCGCGATCAACCGTTATCCCGATGCCGGTGCGCAGCGACTCAAAGAAGACATCCGCGACGTGACGCAGCTGCCGGAAGGCATGGATGTGCTGCTGGGTAACGGCTCTGATGAGATCATCCAGTTGCTGGCGATGGCCGTGGCGCAACCGGGTGCGGTCTTGCTGAGTGTCGAGCCCTCTTTCGTCATGTACAAGATGATCGCCACCTTCGTCGGTATGCGCTATGTGGGCGTGCCGCTGGCTGGGGATTTCTCGCTTGATCTGGATGCGACCCTGGCGGCGATAGAACGTGAACGTCCCGCACTGGTGTTCCTCGCCTATCCCAACAATCCCACGGGCAATCTGTTCGATGCCGATGCCGTGCGTCGCATCATCGAGGCCACCCCCGGTCTGGTGGTAGTGGACGAGGCTTACTATGCCTTCGCCAGCGACAGCTTCATCCCGCAGTTGGGTAAGTATGACAACCTGCTGGTGATGCGCACTTACTCCAAACTCGGCATGGCCGGTTTGCGTCTGGGCTTCATCGCCGGTGATAAAACGTGGCTGGAACAATTGGACAAGCTGCGCTTGCCGTATAATGTGGGCGTCCTGCCGCAGCTGGTGGCGAGCACCTTGCTGGCGCACCATGATGTGTTGCTGGCCCAAGCGGAGAGCATCAGGTCGGAACGCACGAAGATGATGGCGGCCTTGCATGCGATGGCAGGCGTACAGGCGTATCCCAGCGAGGCGAACTTCATCCTGTTCCGTGTGGCAAAAGCTACGCAGGTGTTCGAAGGCCTGAAACAGCGCGGGGTATTGATCAAGAATCTGAACGGCGGGCATCCGGCATTGGCCGACTGTCTGCGCGTCACAGTAGGTTCGCCCGAAGAGAATAAGAAGTTTTACGCCGCACTACAGGATTCCATTAACCAACTCGCATAGGGCAAATCATGCGTAGCGCACAAGTCACCCGCAACACCCTCGAGACGCAGATCGCGGTCGAGTTGAACCTCGACGGAACCGGCAAGGTCAAGCTGGATACCGGCCTGCCGTTCTTGGAGCACATGCTGGACCAGATCGCACGTCACGGTCTGCTCGATCTCGTCATCAAGGCCAAGGGCGATCTGCATATCGATGCGCATCACACGGTGGAAGACATCGGCATCACGCTGGGGCAAGCCTTCACGCAAGCCATCGGCGACAAGAAAGGCCTGCGTCGCTACGGTCATGCCTATGTGCCGCTGGATGAAGCCTTGTCGCGCGTGGTGCTGGACATCTCCGGCCGTCCCGGACTGGTGTTCAATGCCGAGTTCGTGCGTTCCAACGTCGGCGAGTTCGAGGTCGATCTGATCCGTGAGTTCTTCCAGGGCTTCGTCAACCACGCGCTGGTGACGTTGCACATCGATAATCTGGCAGGCGAGAACGCGCACCATCAGGCCGAGACCATCTTCAAAGCCTTCGGCCGCGCCATGCGCGTGGCGCTGGAGCAAGATCCGCGCATGGCCGGTGTGATGCCCTCCACCAAGGGCACGCTATAAGCATCATGGTCGATATCGCCATCGTTGATTACGGCATGGGCAACCTGCGTTCGGTGTATCAGGCCGTGCGCAAGGTCGCCCCGTCCGCGTCTGTGCAAGTCACCGACGATGCGAACGTGATCGCTGCAGCCAAGCGGGTGATATTCCCCGGCCAGGGCGCGATGCCCGACTGCATGCGGGAACTCGATGCGCGCGGCCTGCGCCAGGCGGTGCTGGATGCGGCGCAGAACAAACCGTTCCTGGGTATCTGCATCGGCCTGCAGATGTTGTTCGAGCACAGCGCCGAAGGTGACATCCCGGGACTGGGCGTGTTGCAGGGCGAGGTGGTGCGATTCGCGCATGAGCTCAGGGATGCGCAGGGCAACAAGCTCAAGGTGCCGCACATGGGCTGGAACGGCGTGCATCATGCCGATCACCCGCTGTGGGCAGGCATCGCGCAGGATGCGCGCTTCTATTATGTACATAGCTACTACGTGCAACCGCGCGACACGGACATCGTGCAGGGTACAAGTGACTATCCGCAGCCCTTTGTCTGCGCCGTGTCGCGTGGTAACTTGTTCGCCGTGCAGTTCCACCCCGAGAAGAGTGCGGCTGCCGGATTGAAACTGCTGGAAAATTTCGTCAACTGGAATCCCGTTTAACCACGATATTAAAGCCATGGATATTTCAACACTGATCATCCCCGCAATCGACCTGAAAGACGGCCAATGTGTGCGCCTGCGCCAAGGCGAGATGGAGGGCGCGACCGTGTTCTCCGATGACCCGACCGCGATGGCCAGACACTGGCTGGAGCAGGGCGCGCGCCGTCTGCATCTGGTCGACCTGAACGGCGCCTTTGCCGGCAAACCCAAGAACGAAGCGGCGGTACGCAGCATCGTCGAAGCCGTGGGCAGTGACATTCCGGTGCAGCTGGGCGGCGGTATCCGCGATCTGGAGACCATTGAGCGTTATCTCGATCTGGGCTTGAGTTACGTCATCATTGGTACGGCGGCCGTCAAAGTCCCCGGTTTCCTGCACGAGGCATGCGATGCCTTCCCCGGCCACATCATGGTCGGTCTGGATGCCAAGGGCGGCAAGGTCGCGGTGGACGGCTGGTCCAAGCTGACCGGTCACGATGTGGCCGATCTGGCCAAGCGTTTCGAAGACTATGGTGTGGAAGCCATCATCTATACCGACATCGGTCGCGACGGCATGATGAACGGCGTGAACATCGAAGCCACCGTGGAACTGGCGCAACCCTTGCACGTGCCGGTCATCGCCAGCGGCGGCATCACCAATCTGGACGATGTGCGCAAGCTGTGCGCCGTACGCGGCGAAGGCATCACCGGAGCCATCACCGGTCGTGCCATCTACGAAGGCACGCTGGACTTCCGTGCCGCACAGGCTTTGGCGGACGAACTGGCCCCCAAGATCTGATGCTCGCCAAACGCATCATCCCCTGCATGGACGTGACTGCCGGTCGCGTGGTCAAGGGTGTCAGTTTCGTTGAACTGCGCGATGCCGGCGATCCGGTCGAGATCGCCAAGCGCTACGACGAGCAGGGTGCGGATGAACTCACCTTCCTCGATATCACCGCTAGTTCCGATGACCGCAGCATCATCTTCCATATCATCGAGAAAGTTGCCGAGCAGGTGTTCATTCCGCTGACAGTGGGCGGTGGCGTGCGCGAGGTGCAGGATGTGCGCAACCTGCTCAACGCGGGAGCGGACAAGGTCAGCATCAACACTTCAGCAGTGGTTAATCCGCAACTGGTCGCCGATGCGGCGGGTCGCTATGGTTCGCAATGCATCGTGGTCGCCATCGACGCCAAGCAGGTCGCGCCGGGCAAGTGGGAGGTGTTCACGCACGGCGGCCGCAAGGCCACCGGGCTGGATGCGGTGGAATGGGCGCAGAAGATGCAGACACTGGGCGCGGGCGAGATCCTGCTGACCAGCATGGATCAGGACGGGCAGAAGAAAGGTTTCGACTTGGCGCTGACCCGTGCGGTGACCGATGCACTGGAGA
>Ga0180732_1002251_pt1 | contig 10545 bp, 15 predicted proteins | sample KR11_01MetaG_FD_148674 | JGI IMG/M metagenome (GOLD analysis project Ga0180732, IMG submission 148674) | Groundwater microbial communities from the Olkiluoto Island deep subsurface site, Finland - KR11_0.1 MetaG | ecosystem: Environmental > Aquatic > Deep subsurface > Groundwater | place...
GGCAATACCTGCAGGGCAGACAGTGGAAGTGAAGGTCCACATAAAAGTACCGGAAGATGCCAAAGGAAATTATAACGGCGCTATCGACCTTGGAATATCTGACCTTTCTGTCCGTGATGAATGGGCCGACATGGTGAATCTGCAATTCGGAGTGTGGAAACAGCCGTCAGAGCCTTTCGTAAAGTCGTTTACAACAGATGATGCCTCTCCTGTGACCATAGAGGTCAGTTCGAACCTGCTCAACGGCTTACTCGGCTACATAGGATACCCGGGCACCACATCGAGCAGTGCTAAAACCCCTTCTTTTGCAGTGGACCTCAATGGACCTGCTAATGAGCCAATATCGCTTAAAAAGACAAAAACCTTAATAAAAGGAGGAGTATCTCTTGGCGGAATGGGTCAAATGTACCCACCATGGGAGAGTGAAAGTGAAGGGATATATAATGAGATGGGAGTCCAGTACGTGGAAACCTTCACAGCTAACGTCCCGGCAGGCGATAGTAAGCTCAGTATACTGCCCAGGAATACGCAGGGATTCGAATATACAATAACGATCGGAGAGTAATCCTCTCCCCTTGTTTATTTTTTTTTCGAAGAAAAAAAATCGGGTAAAAAAATGGAATTCGAATCATGAATACACTGACAAAACTTTTATTCGGGTCTGCAATACTGGCCCTGGGCGCTGTGCTCATCATTAATGCAGGCCAATCCGCTGAAAAACCGTCATGGGTGCATGAAGTACACTGGCAGGATAAGCCTGAGGTTTCAGCGAAGATAGAAGAACTGCTGTGGAATGAGGTCAGCCCTTACAGATCTGAGTATGAAACAGTAAATATCAGCGCCAGCGCCGAAGGAAAAAAGCTGCGTCTTAAGGTGATCGCTGCGATAAAAGAATCAGATAGACCGGATATCTATGATTTTGTGTATGAAGACAGCAATCTGATCATGACAGGATATCTCCTTGAGGCTATTCCTGTGCAGGTCAGGGACGATGCAATAAGCGTCGCACTTATCAGCAGTGAAATGGCCGCTATTTCGATCAAACCAGGAATACCGACTGTGAGGCGCATTTTGCCAAAAACGTCTGAGAAATACTATGCGCCAAAGACACTGCTGAGCGTTTCATGGGACGGAAGTTCGGCACTGATAGATCCGGATGTGCACAAGGTAGTTAATGTCTGGAATGCAGCCATAACGCAGGGACAGCAAAGATAATGAAGCTAGAGTAAAGAAGAGCGGTTGCCCATAGAATTTGATTTTTCTTTTGTCAGCCAGGCTCATTGCGCGTTACCGAAAGGATTATAAAATCCCTCAGCATACCTGTTATCTGCGTTAAGGAATGGCAGATACAGATATTATTTATTCACCCGCGCTTGATCGTTACCTGAAGATACGATATAATACAGGCCTGTCATCTATCAGGTTCATCGATTCCACAGAAGCGGCGCTGAAAAGGACATTGAAAGCAAGTTTTGAACTGGAGGAGTATTTCAAGGGGGAAAGGGCCGGGTTTTCGTGTGAGCCTGACCTTTCGAACCTATCGTATTTCACGAGGAGGACGCTTGAAGAGACACGAAAAATAGAATACGGGACAACGATAACTTATTCCGAGCTTGCGCGAAGGATCGGGACAAGGGCAGTAAGGGCTGTTGGAGGCGCGCTTTCCCGCAATCCTGTGCCGATAATCATCCCCTGCCACAGGGTTGTTGCCAGGAACGGGGTCGGAGGCTTCTCATGTGGCGTGGATATGAAAATTAAATTAATAGAGCTTGAAAAGAAGCATTTGTCCAATAACCTTTAATAGCTCATAAATGAATTTTGAGCCGGGCCCCGATGGGGTAGTCCGGATATCCTTTGAGATTGCGGATCTTAAGACCTGGGTTCAAATCCCAGTCGGGGCGCTCATTGTAAAAGCGGTTAAATACCAGTAATCCAATCTAAGCACATTATTTTCATTGGAGGATTCATTGCAACCGGTTGTAAATATAGGCATAGTAGGACATGTTGACCACGGCAAGACAACGCTTGTCAGGGCACTTTCCGGCGTATGGACTGACAGGCACAGCGAAGAAATAAAAAGAGGCATCTCTATCAGGCTCGGTTATGCTGACGTGGTGCTCAGGAAATGCCCGAAATGCCCTGAGCCGGAAAGCTACACTGTCAAGGAAGTTTGTGAAATTTGCGGGGAGAAATCCGAAGCACTGCGAGCAATATCTTTTGTTGATTCACCGGGTCATGAAACTCTCATGGCTACCATGCTGTCAGGTGCGGCGCTTATGGACGGGGCGCTTCTTGTGATCGCTGCGAACGAACAGTGTCCTCAGCCCCAGACTAAAGAGCACCTCATGGCCCTGAACATCATCGGGATAAAAAATATCGTTATCATCCAGAACAAGATAGACATAGTCTCCCGCGAGAAAGTATTAGAGAATTATAACCAGATAAAAGCGTTCGTCAGCGGGACTGTGGCAGAGAATGCACCGATAATTCCGATATCAGCACAGCAGAACGCCAATATTGACCTTGTGATAGAAGCTATTGAAAAATATATCCCTACAACTCATCACGATATGGATAAACCGCCACTGATGTTCGTTGCGCGGTCATTTGACGTCAACAAACCCGGGACCACGCCAGATAAGCTGGTGGGCGGAGTAGTTGGCGGCTCATTGAGCCAGGGGCGCCTGCATATAGGCGATGAACTGGAACTTCGCCCCGGCAGAAAGGTAGAGTCGGGTGGGACAGTCAAATGGGTACCCATCATGACCATCATTACGAATATATTCGCAGGTAAAGCTGAAGTGGGCGAGGCTGCTCCGGGCGGTCTCATCGGGATTGGCACAAAACTTGATCCGTTCATTACCAAAAGCGACTCACTGGTAGGTCAGGTCGCAGGGCATCCCGGATCTATCCCTCCGACCATTGATGGTTTTATCATGGAAACAAAACTGCTTCCCCGTGTAGTTGGAGTCAGCGATGAATATAATGTCGAACCAATACGTTCCAACGAGCCGCTTATGCTCAACATAGGGACTGCGACCACGATCGGAGTAGTCACGAGCGCACGGACAAACGACGCTGAAGTAAAACTCAAAAGACCGGTATGCGCGGATATAGGTTCCGCTGTAGCTATCAGTCGAAGGGTAGGGGCGCGCTGGCGGCTTATAGGTTCAGGGATATTGAAAGAAATATAAATGAAACGAGAAGTGATAATTGATACCAACGGGCTTATGATCCCGGGACAATTCGGCATTGATATCTTTATGGAGTTGAAAAGATTGGGATTTGATTCATACGTTGTTCCGAGGGCATCAGTCAGGGAACTTGAAAAAATATCCATGCATGGACGGGGCAGGGACAGAACAGCTGCAAAAATTGCATTATCCCTTATGGAGAGGTGCACCATAGTTGAAAAGGGGGGTTTTGCTGATGACGTCATCATGGAATTGGCCACCAGCACAGAAGACGCTGTCCTTACAAGTGATATAGAATTAAAGAAAAGATTATGTAGTAAGGGAGTTACTATTGTACAACTCCGGGAAAAGACACATTTAAGTTTATAATATCTTTTATTAAGAGGATCCAAATGTATAAAAAAATGAGATTAGCAGATACGGTGAGAATCGCGCCTGAACTACTCGGTGCGCCTGTAGAGGAAGCGGTCAAACTTGCATTGCGGGATAAGCTGGAAGGACTTGTGGATAAGACTATCGGGGCGATAGTGGTAATAACAGATGTTATCGAAGTGGGTGAAGGACATATACTGCCAGGAAATGCTGGGGTATTCTATGATGCAGTTTTTGATGCTGTAACATTTATGCCTGAGATACAGGAGATCATTGAAGGCACAGTCCTTGAAGTTGTAGAATTCGGGATATTTGTCGGGATCGGCCCTCTGGACGGTCTCGTTCACGTTAGCCAGCTTACAGATGAATTCATGAGCTACGACGAGAAGAACTCACGGCTCATCACAAAGGGATCAGGCCGTGCACTTACAGTAGGCGACCGCGTAAGAGCAAGGATAGTTGCCGTGAGCCTTAATGAGCGTGAGCCCAGGGATAGTAAGATAGGTCTTACCATGCGCCAGCATGCGCTAGGCAAACTGGACTGGCTTGAAGAAGCACGCCTTGAACAGCAAAGAGAAGGGGCAGGGGAGACTGAAGGAAAGTCTAAGAAGAAAAAGAAAGACGATGCAAAAGAAGGTCATTCCAAAAAATCTGAAGAGGGGAAAAAGTAATGCCTGAGAATGTTTGCAAGGAATGCCACAGGCTGGTTACCGGACAGGTATGTGATAAATGCAATTCAACGTCCCTGACTTCTGACTGGGGCGGCTATGTCGTTATAATTGATATTGAAAAATCAATGATAGCAAAAAGGCTCGGGGTTAAATCCCCCGGGAAATATGCTTTAAAGGTGCGGTAGTTTGAAAAAATACTGTCTTCCGAAAGAGTTGCGTGAAGAGCTTCGAAAACTACATGGAGAGCTTTACCCCGGAGACGGGGTTGAAACCGCACGGAATATTATAAAGGATCTTAAAGCCCCAGCCAAGATAATCACGGTTGGGGACATCATAACTTTCAACCTTCTGAGCGCAGGAGTTGTACCGAACATATCTTTTGTGGACGACAGGACAAAACGCAACCCTGTATCCAATGAAGTGACGCACGGCACAAAACACCCTCGTTTTAAAACGATCACGGTGGAAAACCCCCCCGGAACGATAACTGAGGAACTGCTGCAGGAGGTCGCGAAGGCGATGAAGTCCGAGATCCCGTTACGGATATTCGTAAAGGGGGAAGAGGACCTGGCAGCCCTTCCCTCTATTGCCATGGCGCCCCTGTCATCAGTAGTTATATATGGGTTGCCGGAAGAAGGGGCGGTACTGGTCAGAGTGACCGAGAACAAAAGAAAAGAGATACAATCATTACTTGATAGAATGAAATGCAAGGAGGAAAAATAATGGAGCTCCAGATTATCAAAGATAAAAATAACCCTATGTTGAAAAGGAGAGAGGTTTCAATAAAGATCAATAATAAGGGAACTCCCTCAAGAATAGACGTAAAGAACAAACTTGCCGCAATGGCAAATTCCAGGCCTGAACTTATAGTCATTGAGCATCTTGACACGGTCTTCGGGAAGATGGAACTTACCGGAATTGCGAGCATATACGAAAGCGAAGAGCGGTTGAAGCAATTGGCTCACAAGCATCTTTTAGCACGAGGCGTGCCCGTACCTAAAGAAGGAGAAGAACCTGCAGCATCCGCGCCGTAAGCAGCAAAATAACCTGAAAAGAAGTGATCCTGATGGCAATAAATGAGTTTTATGAAGTGAGCGGGGATAAGGCAAAGAAGATAAGACAGTCGTGTCCACGCTGCGGTCCCGGAGTGTTTCTCGGAGACCACAAGAACCGTCTTTCATGTGGAAAGTGCGGATATACAGAGTTTAAAAAATAAAAATACTACTTTTTAGTTTCATTCTATTTTGTAGTATTTATTTTCATTATTTTTTGAAGATCAAACTTTCTATTGTCGTGATCTCATCCTTAGTTAGAGAGATCTTTGCAGTTATGCTTTTGAAATCGGGTATCCCTTTTCCTCCCGTATCATCAGAAACAAGCGCGTTCGACCAGGGACTGTTCACCATGAACGCAAGCCCTCCCGGTTCCTCTCTCTTTGTCTCCCGAACTTCAACAACAACAGTCCCGTAACTGTTGATCAACCTGACCCTGTCGCCTGACTTTAGCCCGAATTTCTTCAAGTCATCTTTTCCCATTAAAACAGCGGCAGAGTGTTTCTTATACTCATCCCCAAACCTGTCATTCTCAAGCGTTTCTGCCTGGAAAATATCCCTGCAGGTCGTGAGCTTTATCTCGTATTCCGGGCTCTTAAGGAATTTCCCGATATCCATTCCCATCAGAGTCCCTCCATCAATCTGGTCATGATCTCCACATCGCTCAGATAGGTATTTTCTATGACCTTTGAGATTTCGATCACTTTCCCGTCCATCCTCACAGCGCTTCCACCAGATTCTATTCCGGATGCTGCGGCGGGAATCGTCACTTCAGCAATTGTTGAGGTAAGAGTAACGCAAGGGTCGATGCAGATAACTGGTATCGACGCAAGGTGAGATGTCACAGAACGGGGAAGGCTTGAAATCGGGTCTGACCCCACAACAAGAAGCGCATCTATGCTCTTTGCCTTTAGCGCCTCTACGATGGCATATTTGTTATCATGAACTGGTTTATCCCCGAACTTCACACGGTTCACAAAACCCGTTTCTTTGAACAGCGCCTCATTGAACCCGCGCATATTGTAATGCCCAACCATCGGCATGATGTGGAAATTGGGAAGCATATCTGCAAGTGGAATGAGGATATCGATGTCATCCTTTATCGAATATGTAAGCCCGATGCCTGCAAAGATCACTCCGAACTCTGCTTTTTTCAAGACGCCTGCAAGCTCCAAAATTCTTTTTGCATCATACTTCGGCACTTTCCCGGAAAGCGCATCCATCAGGGCGAGAATGAATTCCCTGTCGCCCCTTAATGGTATCCTGTAGAAATGACCCTTGCATATCTTTGCTGTGTTTGATTCTCGCACGTCTATGGCAATTGCGAGCCTGTCCTCTTCGTAACCGCGCTGGCGGGACTCGCCGCGGGGGAAAACAGAAAAGCGGGAGAGGTGCCGGGGCTGCGAATCCTGCGGGTCTGAGCCCCAGTAAACAAGTACGTCAGCTTTGTTCCTTACGTCTTCAAGAGAGCATGTCCTGAACTTTTTCTGGAGCGCTCTTTCGATAAGCAGCCCCTGGCAGAAAGAAGAAGTATCGTCTATGGCGGCATTCAGTTTCTTCGTAAGCTCTATGCCTTTTACCTGCGCTTCGCAGGTTGAATTGCTCCAACCGAACAACATGGGCGATTTTGCGTTTTTCAGGATATCGGCGGCTTTCTTTATAGCAGTATCAATATCGGTCTGATTCTTATCGACAGAAGGTATAAGCCTGTTCCTGCAGCCCCTGAACCTTGCAGCGCCACGCCTGCATGCATGTCTTGTCTCTTTTATCCTGCCGTTCTCAAGAATCACTTCAATATCTTCACAAAGCAGCGAGCATCCGGTGCATGTTGTCACATTTACCTCCTACACGAACTCTATTGCCCCGACCGGGCACGGATCAATGCAGGCATAGCACAGCACCCTGTTCTTCCCGAAGCGGCGGCATTCCTTGATGTTCATTGCCTTTACCTTTCCATCCACGACTTTGAATATCACCTTATCGTTCGTGGGAGCGCATCCGATGCCTGCGCCATGAGGGTCGTTGGCTACGTCCACCGGGCATGCTACAACGCAGTTGCCGCATCCTGTGCACAGTTCAGGATGCACTATCATTCCTGTCTCCTCGGCGCCTGCAGATGGAAGAAGAAGTGACTCAAGTTTCTCTTTTTGCTTTTTGAAGCTCTCTTCAAGGATCGGAGTGCATTCTGATACCTTCTTTTTTCTCCCCAGGATCGCTACGGAAAAAGCCATGCATGTGGATTCGCCGCATTTCTTGCAGTTGGTTTTTGGGAGGAGTTGGTAAAGCTCCATCACTGTTGGCATAGGGCGGGGATTGGTTTTATAATGGATAAAGGTTATTATTTCCGGAAGTGAAGTTCAATTTATTTCTTATAGGTAACATCTCTGACAAACTCTAAAATGAATTTGATCGCCTGAGTCTGATCACCTGGCAAAGGACTCTCGATCACATTATTATCTGTGTTTTCATGAAAATGATGCGGGAATGTTTTGACATTTTTCCAGACATCGTGTTTTGCATTATCCCATCTATAGATAGTACCATCAACATGTCTTCTCGCAAACTCAATTTCAGCGATGTTGGCAAGCTTCCTTAGAAGCGAATCTATCATTAAACAGTCCTTATGAGCCTTCTCAGTTTGGTTTTTTCAGCTTCAAGGTAGTCTATCCTGGTCAGGTCTTCAAAAACATCAGACTCGACAACTTCTCCTTTCTCTATTGCACGTTCAAGATCCTTGATAGATTTTATATTATACTTGTGATACAGAACATGGAGCTTTGCCTCAATTTTTCCAAGCTCAGATTTCACATAGGCTTTGACGCCTGCAGCAACAAGCTCTTTCTCTTTAATCCCTATTTCTTTTGACAGCTTATGCACAGCACTGGACATATCTACACCTTTGAATTAATATTACATCAATGAAACCTTTTTACTTTAATAATCTTGCTAAGAAACAATATTTTTTCTCCCCTCACAACTTCGCCCCGCATTCAAGACAGAACTTCTCGTTCGCTTCAACTTCCCTGCCGCAGTTCGGACATTTTCTTGAGGTCGCGCCAAACGTGGAGCGCTGGACAACGGAATCCTTGACCAGAGTGCCAATTTTATCGCCGATGTGGACATTATACTGCACAATGCTGTCGTCGATATATTCTTTCACCTTGACCCGTTTCTCTATTTCATCAAGTACTCCATGATAAAATCCTGTGAGAGCATCTTCCTTCTCAGCCCACGCCTTCAGTATGAGCTTTGACTTCCTTGCTCCTCCAACGACCTCTATCTGCGCTGCATATCTCAATCCTTTCACTCCCTCCCCATAGAAGCGCGCGGTTCCCCTGAATAATTGCGGGGCTTTATTGATGCCTGGTGTAAGCATAAAAAGATTAAGGTCTTTTAATATTTCGGAGATTATCCCAAACAAACCTTCGCCATCCACAGGTACATCTGTGGTCGTTTCTTCAGCCTTTACGAGCCCTGATACGAGATCTCTCCAGGCATCTTCAGTTATTTCTTTTCTGTGAAGCATGGGGCAAACGATACTAAGGGATTTTGGTCTAATATCAATATCCAGATACTTTTTTGAGATCATATCATAATAATTAATTCTGCCTGAGACATTACAATCTCCACACTCTCCAGTTGGACGGATTTCAAAAGTAGCGGTTTGACTTGATTTTGGCTGGATCAAAGTAATTGATCTTTCTTTCTCCTTTAGCAGGAAAACAGTTGGAACATAAGGATAGATTTTGATATCGCTTATGGGCTCATTTGTATTGTTCTCGATTTTTACTTTGTATATTATTGTGGCACCTTTATAACCAATAGAGGAGCCCACATTAACTCCCTCTGAAATGGATTCTTCTTTAAGCAACTGTTTTTCATTTTCGAGATCATAATTTTCAGCTTGTTCTATATACATCAGGTCTGTTTCTTCACGATTTTCATCAGGAATATCTTCAATCGCGGTTTCTCCGGATGATTCAAGTTGATCTATTGGTATCTTTGCTAATGGAGAATCACACGTTGTGCAAACATCCACCCCAAAATCAAATAGTAACCCGCATGGTTCACAAAAAGATACTTTTTCTATTTTTGTGATTAGTGTAAATAGTATTATACCTACAAAAATAATTAATGGCCACCAATCCCAAGGTTTTCCATCATTAAAGTTACGAATTACTTTTAATAATATTAAAAAACTTATAGCTAAACCCACCTTCAATATTGGGTTTATCGAATAACTTGACTCAATAGTTTCACCATTAAATATTATTTTTCCCATAATCTTATCTACCCCAGCCTTTTCCCACATTCCCCGCAAAAACCCGCATACTTCGGTAGCTTAGCCCCACAGTGGGGACACTTCTTCGCGTCTGCAGCTATCGCAGCGCGCTGGATTATGCTGCCATTTACGGTAATTGAGCCTGAACGCCCGACCTTAATGGTGGTTCCCCTGTCATCCCCCCCCAGATCATATCCAGCCTTCTTCCCTTCGGCTTTCGCCTGCTTAAGGAGCTTTAATGCTTCGATACCGCGCCTTGCTTCCTCAAAATCAGCTTCGCTCTCTTTCTGCTCTATAAGGAGGTCGGTCTCTGCCTCCTTTACCTTCTGCTGCCTTCCGAACTCAAGCACCTCATTCTTAACAGCATGCTGGGAGCGAACATCTGCCACGCCAATTTTTGCAGCGTGCTCGTATTCGTTCTCGCCAGGTCTCACTTTGACTGGAAGAGAAAGCGGCAGGTCTTTCTTTGTTCCTTTATCCTTCCCAAAGTAATAAACGACCCTTCCTTTAACTTCAAAATCCCCTGGTTGATTTGGCTTTATCCTGACTTCGATATCCTTTCCAGAGCCGGGATCAACAGTATATGAAGTTGTATATTGCCCGGCACCCGAAGTGACGAATTCTGATGAAGTTAAGGACATCCCGGATGGAGGGCTTATGATCACCTGTACGGTCATCGGCGGTTTTGCGATGACGTTCACCGCAGATAGTTTTAGAACTATATCCTCCCCCATGACCACATCAGTCTTCTCACCGTAGAGCTGGACGCTCGCAAGTATCGCAGCCTCTGCTTGCGCGGATTTTCTCCTTGATATGTAAATAATTAATATGAGTAATAGCGCCAGGATGCCGAGGATCATCAGTGTGGTTTTGCTCAATCCGGTCGTCCTTTCAACGGGAGTTCGCATATCCACCGGAGTTGGAGGAGGGGTCCTGACCTTTATTGGAAGGCTCAATTCAAGGTATTCTGCTGT
>Ga0180732_1002252_pt1 | contig 10542 bp, 10 predicted proteins | sample KR11_01MetaG_FD_148674 | JGI IMG/M metagenome (GOLD analysis project Ga0180732, IMG submission 148674) | Groundwater microbial communities from the Olkiluoto Island deep subsurface site, Finland - KR11_0.1 MetaG | ecosystem: Environmental > Aquatic > Deep subsurface > Groundwater | place...
CAAAAAAAGGGGGACTAAATCCTAGACCGGGACAAAAAAGAAAACCATTAAGGGGGGGTAGGGGGGGATTAAGGAAAGGGACTAATACTATAATCTATCTATATTATGGATAGTAATGTATAAGGCTAATTATGTAATACTCTATGGCTATCTAATCTCTCCCTAATCTCCTCTCTACTATCTCGTTTGCTGTGTGTATCTTAATTAACTCTTAACCCTAAGATAGAGTTACTTAGTAAGTATCGGTTATTATCAGTGTTACTTAATGACACTATGTAGTTGTGCCGGATTACACTGCCTGGCTTAGTTAAGAGCCAGCTAGTGACAATCTCCCGGCATATTTAAGTTTAGCTTTTAGGCTGACCTCTTTAGCAGCAGCAATCATTGCCAGAGTAAGACGGGGCTTATGTTTAGTAGATGTATATACAATGTTGATACATTTGCACTTTTGACCTTTTTCGGGCTGATATTTGTATTTGTGCGAAGATGCGAGAAGTCAATGGCAGCAACGTTCTGCGCTTCTATGTTCGTCAAATACATGTTTGACGAAGTTGACCACCTGCCGGTTAACCGCCTCGATACCCCCCAACCCCCCGGAGGAATATTATTAAGCCTCCTCTATGAATTTTTTTCTATAAAAGCTTGACATGTTCGTCAAACAATGTTAATATTTTCACTATATACGACTTTAGGACTATATGAATATAAGTCAAAAGGAGTAGCTTGATGTTACCGCTAAGCGTTTCCGATAAGGCGAAGTTAGAGAGTATTGACCGCAGGATAACGAATCTTTTAATTTACAAGGGAACGGCTAATTGGTTTAAATTTGAGAAGCAATATGAAGCGGTATGCGCGGAGCGTTCCAGGTTATTTGAGGTTAAGAAAGAGTCGGAGAGGAAGCCTTTACCCGAAGAGGTAGCGGCGCGGGTTGTTTCGGAGTTAGCGGATTTAGAGCCAAAGAGATGGCAGATGCGGGAGATTTATCAAAAGAAAGAAGATGTGCTTCTTTTATTTGCTTTAACGCGGGATGAGTTAACGCGGGCGCCGAACTATGTAAGGTTAAAGGAGATGTTATTAAGGATATTTCCCGAAGCGAAGGGTTACAAGAATTTAGATGGGACGTTGCAGATTTTCTATCAGAAGAACAAGTTGGGGATAGAGCGGGTGGCGCAGGAGATACAGGAGGTTTTTGCGCGGGAGTTATTTATAAAGATACAGTTAATGATAAGCCGGATTTCCTATGCAAAGATAGAGGATTCTAACCTTGATGAATTAGTCAGTTACATCAAGCAGTTAGTTCCGGTGGCGCGGTTATTGAAGGGTGAAGCCACGACGATAAGCAAGAGGGAGAATGCGGGGGAGGAATACGAGAAGCTTGCGGATATGCGGAAGAATCTTTTGCATGAGGTTGGCGGATAATGGCCGGTAACGCTCTCAGTATCACCAGGTTAAAGATTGATTGCGAATGGATAAAACACGCTACGGAAGCGCAGATACGCGCGAAGTATGCCGAGATAAAGCGGATTAAGAAAGAGAATCTTTATTTATACCTCTACGAACCGAAGCCCTATCAGAAGAAAGTCCATTTATCGCCCAAGAAGCTGAGAATTGTAGTGTGGCCCAATCAGATTGGAAAGACTTATTGCGCGGCGGAAGAGGCGATGTGGCATTTTACCGGGGAGTATCCGAAATGGTATCCAGAGAAACAGAGGTTACCTATCCCGAACAAGGGTAGGATTTATGTAACGGATTTCAAGAAGGGACTTTCTACTGTCGCTGCCTATATCAAGACATTAGTGCCCTATAAGTTTAAGGTAGAAACGAAGAAAGACACTGCAGGGAATATCGTTGGGTATACGAACAATATTGGTTGCGAGTTTGATATTATGGCATCTACGCAGGATGATGAGTTAGGGGAAGGCTGGACTGGAGATTGGGTTTGGATTGATGAACCGATAAAGAAAATCTTTTTTGAAGGAGCTTATCGCGGCTTGGTTCATTCGGGGGGCAGGATGTTAATTACCCTGACCGTATTGCCGAATTGTAAGCAGATGTGGATAGTTGACGAGCTTATAGAAAAGGCTGACGAGAACCCGGATATTGAGGTTTTTATGGGAGAAACGCAGTATAGCGCGGGGGTTTTAAGCAAAGAAAACATTAAATCATTAGAGCGCACGCTTTCAAAGGATGTAGCTCGTTGCAGGGTTTACGGGGAATTGCCGTTTAGGGGCGGTTTAATATTCCCTGACTGGGAGGACAAGCATCCTTTTGTAATTCCTTACCCCTTTGACGATGGCTTTCCTAAAGAATATCCTTTGTTTATTGGCATAGATTGGCACTTTAATAACCTGACTGTGGTTTTAATGGCGACCTGCACCCCTCGCGACGAAGTTATCTTCTTCGCCGAGCATGAATTAAGCATGAATCCTACCGTAGCAGGGAAGCAGATAAAAGAGCTTTGCGCAATGAGAAGCTATGATACCAAGAAATTTGAAGCGATTGACCCTGAATTTTCTGTGATAGATTATTTTGCTCATATAAAAGACCCGATAACGCGGGTCAGGTATGCCGATGCTTTTGAGATCCCCACCATTCCCAGTATTAAGAATATAGAAAACGCGATTATACTTATGCAGAACGGTTTTATTATTGACGAGAAAACGAAATATCCGAAGTTTCTTATTACCGAGAATTGCAAAGAACTTCGGAGTGAAATCAAGCATTTCCGGCGCACAACCGATGACGAGATAGACAGGGTAAGGAAGCGCTGCCGGTTAAACAATATGATGTATATACTCGCGGCGAAACCACAATTTCGGGATAGGTCTTTGCAGCGCAACAGGTTTGATGATGAGGTTTTTGTTACCGAACATAAAGGCGTAAAGGTAGGGTCTTTTTAATGACTGACAGAGAAAAGAAAATAGCCGAAGACGTTTTAGCGGATTACGAAAGCGCAAAACAAGGCAAAGCAACCAAGCGAACAAACGCTTTGCTGTATTATAAGCGCTATTGTCAGATCGCGCTTGATTCCGTTCTTGAAGAAACGCTTCACGTTCCAAAACCGAGGAATGACATTGAAATTTTAGTAAGTAGATATTGCAATCCTTTCTTTTATGCCGAGAAGCCTTATGCGGTATTTATGCCGACGGAGGAGAGCGATGAGGCGGGTTGCGAGAAGATGAATCATTTAGCCTTTTTCCGTATGCAGGCGGCAGAATTTCCAATTAAGTTTATTGATATTGTTAAAGAAGACCTGATTTATGGCAACGGCTTTACGAAGACCTACCCAGTTATCAAAAAAGACTTACGGATTCCTAAACCCGCCGGTGAAGTAGAGAAGGTTTTAAGGAGTATTGCCAAAATGATAGCGCCCGAAGAAGAATCTAAGCCCATTGAATATGAGTATATAATTGAACCTTTAAGCTGGTTTGACTATTTCAAAGACCCGGAAGGAACCGGCAAAAAGGATTTAAGATTTGAGATACACCGATTTTGGATAACCCCGCAAACGCTCAAGAAATGGGGAAAGATTAAAGACGGAAAAGGCAAGAAGGTTTACAAAAACATTAACGAAGTCGCTACCGAAACGCCGCTAGAGGTTGATACTGATAGAGAAGAATTAAAAGGGTATAACAACGAAGATTTGCCCTCCAACCCCAAGAAGACCATAATGATTCTTGAGAGATGGGGCTTGTATGATTACGAAGGGAAAGATGAAGGGGAGTTTTTAACCAGGATTTTGCTGGCAAACGGGGTAGTAATAAGCTTTGAACCCCATCCCTTTGATTATGTTGACTCTCCTTTTACTACATTCCACTACGAGCGAAATCCCGGAACGACGGACTCAACCGGATTGATTGAAGCCAATTACGATTTATCGCGCGAGCAGGACAGAAAGAGGCAGCAAAGGCTTGCCATAGTTAACCGCCTGCTTTCTCCTTTTGTGGTAATTAACGAAAACGCATGGCCTAATGCCCCGGATTTATTGAAGTGGAAACCATTTAAAACTATAAGGATTAAAACCGGGTTTACTATCCAAGAAGCCTGCGCTTTTTTAGTTTCGCCGAATTTAACGGCACCCTCCTACCAGGAAGAAGAAGTCTGCGTAAACAACCAGAACGAGCGGAGCGGAATCAATGAATATATCACCGGCACAAACCCTCACCCTTCTTCCAGGAATACTGCGTATGAAGTAGATACCAGAGTTAAAATGATGAACTCCCGCTTTGAGTTTATCTTTAATAACCTTTCAGTCGGAATCGCTGACATAGCCAGTAAAATACTTGGCTACGAACGGCAGTTCTTAAGCACGGAGCAGTCGGTCAGGATATTAGGAAGCAACGGGTTTAAATATGAGAAGGTTACCAAGAAAGATTTACCGGAAAAAGATTTAGACTGCTTTATAATTATTGATCCAACCAATCAAACCGAGGCATTAAAAAGAGAACAAACAATGGCTTTAATTAAAGATGTCCTGATACCCTTTGAGCCGGGACTTGAGAAAGAAGGCAAGAGATTAAGCAGGGTCAAGATAGTTGATATGCTCTCTGATTTGTTCTCTCTACCGGCGCTAAATAAACTAATTGAGGATATACCTGCCCCCCCGCCTGCGCCGGAACAACAGGGGGACGATGGCGGTTTAGCCGAGGAATTTAAGCAAGTATTGGGATTAAGCGGGGGAGGGCAACCGCCAGCCTTACCTGCGCCTCAAGGACAGGGGATGCCGCAACAGAATTTTGAACCCCTTAAGAACTCGCAGGTTCAGCAGGGACAAGCAATTTCAAGAGAGGCAGGACTTAGCTAATGGATGCTATTGAAGAGGCTCAGAGGAAACTTGAAAGGTATAAGGATTTCTTAGAAAATAAGGAAAATCAAACACTTAAAGATTTTTTTAACGAAGTTCATCGCAGATACCGTCAGGCGCAGCAATTCCTTGAATCCTTTGAATGCGGGGATTCAGTAAAATTAAAAGATACTTTAGTTTTAATTCAAAGGGAGGTGAAGGTTTTAAAGGAAATTATACTTATCCCTAAGCAATGGGAAAGAGAATTTTTAGAAGCACAGAACGACTTAGAGGAGTCTAAGAATCAAACTTCCGCCCTCAAAGAGTAAGCGGAAGAATTTAAGGAGGAAAGAAATGTCAGATCAAGTAACAGCCGCCCTCGGAGAGCAAGCGGTAGAAACCCAGATAAACCAAGAGGCTGCCCTCGGAGAGCAAGCAGCAGTAGTAACACCGGAGCAACCTGCCTTTTTACAGGACTTTGCCAAGCTTACACCGGAAGAGCAACAGAGAAAAGCTTATGAAATGAATCAAGGGATGAACGAAGCTCAAAGGAAAGCCGCAACCCTGGAGAAAAAGGTTCAAAACCTGGAAGGTATTTTTCTGCAATCTTTGTCGGAAGTAGGGGAAGCGCCTCAAACAGAGCCTATCCGCCCTACTCAACCAGCTCCATTATCGCCGCAAGACCAGCAGCAATATCTTACGAATTTCAATCAGCAGTTTGAAAAAGTGGAGAGTGAAATCGGAAGACCGGCAGCAATAGCGGCGGTGGTTCAAACACTGGTAAACGAAGAATTAGCCCCTATGAGGGAGAATAATCTGGTAGCCCAGGAGAATCAGCACGTGGAATTCCTTAAATCGCATGGCTATCCAGATATAGACAACTACCTTAAAGTTATGGCTGCTGATTTGAGAGAAAATCCCTATTTGCGGCAAGACCCTAAACACATGAAGACCTTATACCTGCGGGCAAAGTCAGAAGAGCATGACAGGCAATTTTTAAATCCCAGTAGGCCTTCAGTAGAAATTCCGCATATAGGAACAGGGCGTTCTTCGGGAGAGGAACAATCAACGGGAATGAGTGCAGAAGAAGCAAGGATTTGCAGAGAACTTGGCAACGACCCTAAAGATATTGCCAAGTATATGGAGGGCTTAAGATAATGGCAGTAAAAAAGAAAGCAGTTAGAAAGCCAGTCCATAAGCCTGTTACAGTGCCACAACCAGAACCGGAAATGATAAGAACCCCCTTAATTCTTCGTAAGACTGAAGAATTAACGCCGAAGGAAATTGAATCTTGCTTGCCCAAAGAAGAAACTCCCAGGATTAAACCTGTAAGAGATGACTCTTTTAAGGGCTTCGGTTCTAAGAAATGGGAAGAAGACAATCCGGGTATGTATCCGATTTGGTCTTTAGAGAAGAATATGGAAGAGAAAAAGGCTAAAGGATATGAGAATACAGGTATCTGGAATGGCGACCAGGTGCTAATGTTTAAGCCCAAAGACTTAAAGGAAATTCAGAATCGCAGGGAATCGGAAGAAGCAGATAGGCGTTCAGCCGCTTATGTTGGCGAACGGCTAAAGACAGACGCGGCTGAGGCTAATTTTGATGTTTTTAAAACCGATTCGTCAGCAAAGACCAGCTTTTTTATGGAAAATAATCCAATAGGGCCGCAAGGCTAATAAAAAACAAAGAGAGGTGTTAAAATAATGGCAACGATTGCAGTTAATAAACCAATCTGTGTCACGCAGAATCATAATGTTATTAGTTTACCCGAAGCCGCAAGTCAGTCTTTTCAAGCCTATGAGTTTGTATATCTGGCTTCCGGTTATATCACCGCTTGCGCTTCCGAAGCGACCGCGATTTATGGGCAGGTTCTTGAAGCCGGCCACAATACTACCGCAGGGGCTTACAATGTTTCAGTCATTCCCGCCGAGCCTGATGTTGAATTTGAGATGAACCTCAACACCACAAGCGCTATTACCCATGTAGGCAATACTTATGGTTTGGTAGTGGCGAGTAATGCTCATCAGGTTAATATTGCCGATGTCACAACGGATGCTTTCCGCATCCAGAGGCTTTCCGGCAAAGACACGGTCGGAGATACTAACGGCAGAGTAATAGTAAAAGTCTTGTCCGACGTATCACAAGTCGGCCCGGGCGAAAAAACAGCTTAGAATAAACTAATTTGGAAGGAGTGAAATATAATGGTAATAACTTCAATACCAGCAGTTTACGATGCAAATGTTCGTAAGGCAATCGTGGACAGGGTTAAAAAAGAAACAGTTTACGACAAAATCTTCAACGTTAAAGGAACGACCTTAAAAACTTTTAACGACGTATCCTTCTCTGGCACTGGAATTGCAGAGGATATGACAGACGATCAGAAGTTTAACTTTGATGTCATTAACCAGGATTATACCAATACCTACACCCAGAAAAAGATAGGTTTAGGCTTGGCTTTTTCTGAACAAAGTCAGATGTTTGACAAGTTAAATATCTGTAAGGGCGGAATCGCTCTGGGTAGAAGCGTAAGGGCACGGATAGAGCAAGACCACGCCAATATTCTTATCAAAGGACTTCTGGCGACTCAAACCTGGGGCGATGGCGTTGCCTTATTCAGCGCGGGTCACAAACTAAAGAGAGGCGGGACTGCCAGCAACACTCATGCTCACGCCGATATGAGCGCAACCTTCTTGAAAGAGGTTATAGCCCTTATGGACGCTGCGCCTGATAGAGCAGGGCTTGTGGATGATTCGAGAGAACCGAAATTCATCATCTTACCGGATGAAGCTGCTTGCCAGGGCGTCCGCGAAATTCTAAAATCTTCGTTGATTGCCGGCGTTACCGACAACACTATCAACATTCTGCGCGATAGTTTAACTATTATCAAGTGGAAATATATTACCCCGGCTGACTGCTTCATTCTGACTTCGGCAAAAGAAGACCACGAGTTAAATAGCTTCTTCAGTAAAAAACCCGACGCGGGACTGAAAAGCTATGTGAACAACGAAACTAATGCCTGGTGCTGGACGATTAGCGTTCTGTATCAGTGCGGTTGTTCTGACTGGAGAGGGACTTACGGAGTTCCCGGAGCTTAATAGCAAAAAACCAGGCGAGGGGGGCTATCTGCCCTCCTCGCTTAAATAAGAAAGAGGTGAAAGAAAGATGAAAAGATTTTTGGTTTTTATAACGATAGCGCTCTTTCTGTCCGGTGGCTTTGCTTGGGCTGCGAATGATGCGGGAATGGCTTCCCACATAGGGACGCTAAATGGTAAAGGCATTTCGATTGGGGCTTGCGGTTTACAGATAGAAGCAAATGCCGCAGACCCTACCGACAGCGAATTAGCTAACGGACGATTGAGCTATTTAACAGGAACAGGGCTTAGGGTTTACGCCGAAAGCGCATGGGTTACTTTATCCCTTGCACCGGCATTGCTTACCGCTCACTTAGCGGATATTACTGACCCGCACGGTGCGAGCATGAGCGTAAGCACCAGAGTAATAACCCCTGTGATAAAGAATACGGGCAATGTGACCATTGACGCTTACGGAACGGGGACGACTAATATCTACTTAACTAACTCCGATTCCGGCGCAACAGCAATAAGCATAGGGGACAGCGGCGATACTATTTCGCTAAAAGGCACTACATTAAATGCTACTGCTACAGAGTTAAATGTTTTGAATGGCATAGCCGCGACATTAACCACGGCTGAACTCAATTATTCAGACGGAGTAACCAGCGCAATACAAACGCAGTTTAGTAATAAGCAACCCCTTGACACTACCTTAACAAGCATAGCTCTTTTGGGCACGGCTGCGGATAAAATGCTTTATAGCACGGGAGTTGACACCTGGGCAGAGGCGGCTATTACTGCGGCAGGCATAGCAATTTTAGATGACGCAGACGCTGCCGCCCAAAGAGTAACTCTGAGCCTTGGCAATGTTGACAATACTTCTGACGCAAATAAGCCAATCTCGACTGCGACACAAACAGCACTTGACTTGAAGATAGCCAAGACTACCTGGATTTACTCTGTGGACGATACTGGAATTGCAGACGGTGAAATCTGCATCTTTGACAAAACTAATAATTATTTAGAAACTGCGAATGTAACTATTGCCACTACAATGGGGGCTGATGATACTACCGTGCCTACTTCGGGAGCGATGAAAACCGTTACCGACCTTTTAGCTCCTATTGCCAATGCTACCTTTACTGGTGTTACTACAATGGCGCAGGCAGTTGCCAATGATATTTATTATGGCGGGAACATAACTGTTGACGCGAAGACCGCTTCTGGTTCTACCTCAGTTCAATTCTTGAATTCTGGAGCAGGAGGGGCATTTAACCTCGATGTGGTAGGAACTGCAACAGTTAGCAGCAATCTTACGGCAGGAAAAGTTATCACCGACGAAATTTACAACCCAGGAACTACCATGTCTATTGACGTATGCAGCGTAGCTGCGGCAACTCTCAACCTTGAGAATACCGATGCTGGCGGATTAAATGTTAGCGTCAAGGGAACTCAAGCAGTTGATGGGGTATTTACCGCCAAGAGCTATGAAACTCACTCACTGGAAGCGGCAATTTCCGCTTACAATCCTGGCGGATTTGCCGACGCAACTGAACTTACCAAGACTATCAACATTATCGGAACTTGCGGAACCACCAACGATTCAGTCAAAGTTACAAATACCGCAGTTGGCACGATTCAATACATTACCAACAACGGCGCTCAGAGTTTAGCAATTTATGGATTTGACGGCTCAAGCGATATTAACGGAGCAGGAGCAGGGGAAGCAAAGGTCATTGCGACTAACACGACTCTTATGCTTATCCATAAAGCCACCAATGATTTTGAAGGTTTAACTTTATCAAGATAGGGCAGAATATTATAGGGGGAGGAGCTTCATATCAGCCCTCCCCATGCCCTCTTTTATGAAAGGTCGCCCCCCGCGCGGGAGCGTGGATTGAAACATGAAAGTGAGGTAAAGGAATTATGGCAAATATTATCATAGGGAATCCTTTAAGCGTTGACACTACGGGACAGATAACCACAAGCCAGACATTTGTTAAGGGGGTAAATCTAACCGGAACTGCTAATGCCGTATTAACTCTTTACAATGGCACAGCAAATACAGCGCCAGCCTTGCTATGTTTAAGGGCGTTGGCTAATGGGACGGCAAATAGCCCTATCCCTTTTGTTTCGGGCAATAGCGGTATTTATGCCGAAATAAGCGGAACGGCAGCTTTAGCACAAGTATACATTTAAGGGGGCTTCGTTATGAATTATGCAAGACTCCTTGCCGATATAAACGCTGAGTTCGGGCAGACGATAGGAGCGACAAGCAGGATTAGTTCTGCCCTCGCTTTATCGCTCATTAACGAAGAATATTTGAAGCTCTGCAAGAATCCTTTTACTATTTTGCAGAAGCATTTTTATTTAACTCTAAGAAAAACCCTCATTGCAACATTGGTAACCGCGGGGGACACAAACTTAAATGTTACAGCCGCAACCGGAACTTACTTCCCAAGAGGAAGCGAGATAATTCTTTCGGACGGCAATAGCAGCTATGAGCGATTAACGGTAAGCTCCTGCACTGCAAATACGGTAGTAACAACTGCAGGAACGCAGGCAGCCTATGCAGTGGGCGCTTATGTTTATGCCGATAAGTATTTTATGCCGACGGATTTCTGGAAGCCATACGAGATAAAAAATGTTTTAGATGATAGCTTAGTTAAGGATTATGTTGCTCCT
>Ga0180732_1002253_pt1 | contig 10541 bp, 9 predicted proteins | sample KR11_01MetaG_FD_148674 | JGI IMG/M metagenome (GOLD analysis project Ga0180732, IMG submission 148674) | Groundwater microbial communities from the Olkiluoto Island deep subsurface site, Finland - KR11_0.1 MetaG | ecosystem: Environmental > Aquatic > Deep subsurface > Groundwater | place...
AGAATTTCTGATTGGGGCTTTTTTGCGTCTAAGGTATTTGATATCAAAGATAGGGGAACATGCAATTGAAGAGGGTTATTATTTCCCTCTTCAATTTTTCTTGTAGGTGCCAATATCAGGAAATCCGCTCTGAAATGTGAGTGGTGCCTTCTTGGGGGCTATCATTTTTTTCAGCCAGCTTGAAAATGGTCGTATGGAAATGAAAATGAGCAAGAATGCTCCCGCTAACTTCAAACCATAAGGAACGAGCTCTGAGGCTTCGCCGATTACTGCTTGAGGTGAGATCCCCGCCATTGCGTATAGCTGATCAACGGTTAAACCAAAGAGCACTGCACAGGATGATAAAATAAGCAGATACCGAACAGTACCCTTCTTTCCCAGGATACCAATCAAGACCGAAAGCGATGTGATATTGGTGGCAGGACCAACGAGCAGAAAAACCAGAGCGGTGCCTGGACTTACCCCTTTTAAGATCAGAGCGGCAGCCACCGGAGTAGAGGCGGTTGCACAGATATACAACGGGATACCAATAACCAACATGATCAGCATGGAAGAAAATCCTCCATCCAGCCATCTGGTCATCAGTTCGTCCGGAATTAAGATCATGATCAGCCCGGCAATGAGCAATCCTGCGAAAAACCAGAGAGCAATATCACCCCAGACATCAACCAGGGCATACCTCAAAGCATCTATTGTCCTGCTCCATTTACCCTTATTAGCAGGGATATCAGGAGCAGACGTCATATCCTTTTCAAGTTGATTATTTACAGGGGTACCGCTATTCGATGCAAGGGGGTCAGGCCAATCAATTATGTTCTCGATAAATCCTGCTGCCATTGCAGTTATAAGGGCTGCAACCGGTCTGATCACTGTCATGATTGGATCAAGCAGGGCATAACTGATGGCGATGGAATCTACACCCGATTCCGGGGTTGAGATAAGAAAGGCAGTTGTTGCCCCCTTGTTGGCGCCCTGTTTTTTTAGGGATACAGCTGCCGGCAGGACTCCGCAGGAACAGAGAGGCAACGGAAGCCCTAGAATCGCCGCCTTTACAACCGAGAAGAATCTCCCGGAACCCAAGTGTCTCGCCACTGTTTCCGGACTCAGGAATATTTTAAGCAGTCCGGCGACCAGAATTCCAAAAAGCATATATACCGATGAATCAAGCAGGAGTGACCACGATGCCTCGATCACTGCACGTATGAGATTGAACATGAGTCCCCTTTCTCTGAAATGGTGATTATTTATTATATAATGAATACTAAGTCAGTATGACAGCCAGATCAAGAAAGCAGATGCATTTTCTGCCAGGATTGTTCATAATGATTTTTTCATATATTCTTTTCTCTATTCAAAATGATTTTCCATGATCCTCGATGATGCAAACAAATCTTGATAATGCTGGTATTCTTTATGTGGTTGCCACTCCCATCGGAAATCTTGAAGATATTACCCTCCGTGCCCTGCGTATTCTGCAGGAAGTTGATTTGATTGCCGCAGAAGATACCCGCCATACCAAACATCTGCTGAACCATTTTGAAATTCACACTCCTTTGATCAGTTATTACCGGGAAAAAGAGGCCGAACGGTCGGAAGAGCTGGTGCAAAAACTGCTTTCTGGTGAGACCATTGCACTTGTCAGTGATGCCGGGACTCCTGGTATATCTGATCCAGGGGCAGTTTTGGTAAAAAAGGCAAGGACTGCCGGGATTACCATTGTTCCTTTGCCTGGTCCTTCAGCTCTTACTGCAGCTCTTTCTGCCGCTGGTATTACCGATGGCAGCTTTTTGTTTTTAGGTTTCCCCCCCTCCAAAAAAGGGCAACGCCAAAAGCTCCTTTCCTCTTTTGTGGAAGCTCCGTGGGCTCTGGTTTTTTATGAATCGCCTCATCGGATTCAGGCCCTTCTGGTTGATGTACTGGCCACATTGGGAGACCGCCAAGCCTTCTGGGCCAGGGAGTTGAGCAAGGTCTATGAAGATCTGCAGGCAGGATCTATCAGTCAGTTGCTTGAACTTGCCACCGGCAAAAAAAATCGGGGGGAATTTGTGTTGATTGTTCACCCAGCCTCTACTCAACAACAGGCCACAGGTAAAAATGTGGAGGAAATCCTGCTCTGGTATAAGGAAAATACCGAACTTTCTTTAAAGGACGTGAGTCATCGTATTGCCAATGATCTGGGGATTTCCCGTTCCAATGTCTATCAAATGGCCCTTGAACTCTGGGCCGCGACTAAGGAAGAATCATGATTAAACTTCGCACCTGCATTACTCCGGATCAGCGCTTTCTCTATGGTATTCACAAACCGTCCTATACTGTTTGTAACCTCAGGGGCGGCAAGAAAATTGAGCGTTTAGGCCTTATCGATGGTGAATCCGTGCAGGATAATCGGGACAATTTTCCGGATGGCACCCTCTCTATCCCCAAGGCCGATTGGATCTTTGAAATTCCCAATCCTTTTCCCTTCCGAGGCACGACCTTTATCGACCAGGAATGGGCAGATGCCAGCGCTGTTGATTACCGACGAATCTCCCTTCCGCCAAAAGAGCAGATATCGTTGACCAAAACCCTGAAAGAGGGGGATGGGCAAGCAACTCTGTTCAGCCAGCTTCCCTCTGCCCTGCTCCTCGCCCTTGCAACCTGCTCCACCGATGCTCAGGATCTCATCCGGCTTGCGGACCTCTGTTGTCATCTTGAAAAAGATTCAACAGGAGCTCCCCTTGGTTTGAATTACCGAAGGACTAAACATGGCAGGATCCGCCCCATTATTCATAATCATGCCCTGTTTGAAGCCGTGGCTAATAATCCTTGTTTGCCTGATAACTATAAACTCGTTATGGTGGTCAGACCGGGCGCCCAAGGAGGTAGTGAGATTGTGGGTGAATGGCCCGGTAATGGTGATACTCACGTCTTTGAGTACCTGCGCCGAAATTCCTATATTGCCGGCGGTCATTATGCGGCCAACATGGCAGATGATGCCATCCGCTATGCAATCAAGGAGCTTTCAATGGCCGATATGCAGGGTTTACGACATCTTTACTATCAGCGGACCTATATCCGCCTGGCAGAGTTGTTGGGTCTTGAATTGCCACCCGAACAACAGGGATTGACTCCTGATCAACTGGAGCGCCTCCGGCAGAAAATTCAGCAGGCAATGAACGAACAGGACATTTCTTCCATTGCGACATTGTGGGGCTGGAATTTCGGGTTTGATTTTGCGGCCAGCGGCTATCGGCTACATGCTTCGCATCAGCAGATTCATCAGCAATATGCGATGATCCCGGAGACGGTTGCCGCTTATTCAGGTGATGATCTTGAGAATTCCTGCGGCGAGCTGCCGGCCTTTGGCTGTGGCGATATGGTGGCTGAGGTGATGCAGTACTACCAGGAACAATATGACGCTGATTTTTTTGATGATTATATTGGTTGCATCAAAAATAACAGACGGATGGATGGTCGTAAGGATCGGGAAAGCAGTCTGGTGGTGTGGCAGGACAAGTATGCCATGCTTTTTGTGCCTAAAGCCCAGACCTCCCAGTGGGAATTGCAGTTGATGGCTTTGAATGATGAGGACGGAAAGGCAGTTGGCAATATCCTGGAGGCAGGTCCGATTATGCGGGCTTCACTGGATAAAGGTATCCTGCTGGCGCAGAAGGCCCTGGCTGCACTGGGGGCGAGAATGGTGACCTCCATTGAATACCCGAAACGAATCGGCAGAAAGGGAGAAGCAGGTCAACATCTGCTCTACGCCTTTCTGCCTCGTCTTCCGAAATCACCAGGCGCCTTCAGCGAGGCCCAACTTCGTTTTATTAATCGTCATTATCCTGAAGATTTTGCTGCTGTCTGCCGGCAGCAGCTTGCCAATCTTGAATAAATCGAATTTAATGGGCAACAATATTTACATTCACTTTCGTCTTTCCCAGCACCTTCTGTAATCCCAGTTGTTGCGGAACATTCAACACTAAAGGGCCTCCGATATGGGCACCAATAGGTGCCTGCTGGGTTTCATCTTCAGGTTTGACCAGCATCAGGAAAATGCCGATATCCATGGGATCGGTTGCCTTAAGAGTCTCCTGCTCACTGTCACTGAGATAAAGGTCATAATTCAGGTCATATTCTGTTGGGTCTACAAGAGTGAAGGTTATCGCCGGACTGTCGCACGATTCAAGCCAATAGGCGGAGACCGCATTATCATCCTTGTGAAATATCTTGAAAGTAGTGTATTCTTCAAAGCCGGGGATTCCTTGAGGAAAAGTGAAGATCTTTTCACTGTCAATTCTGGGTTGTCCTGTGACTGCGCTGCGCATGCTCATATGCAACTCCTTATGGTTAGAGTGATAGGAAAGGATGTTGCCCAATCTGCTTTTGAGATTGAACAACAGGCACATATATTAAAGATTTATCTTTTCTCTCTTCTTATCGACGGCTGGGAATAAATCTATAGGTCAAATACTGCTTATTAGAATATTTTTGATATACAGACATAGGGTGACATCAATGGGTACAAAGGATAAACAAGGTTTTTTTGGTAACTGGGGCGGTGCATATATCCCGGAGGTATTGCACCAGACCTTTGAAGAACTCAATGCTGAATTTACAAAATGCAAAAATGATCCCGCTTTCTGGCAGGACTATGTGGAGTTGATGTCCACCTATTCCTGTCGGCCCACACCCCTGACCCATGCCGAGAATTTGTCCCGTCATTTTGGCGGGGCCCAGATTTACATCAAACGAGAAGATTTGAATCATACTGGTGCCCACAAGGCCAATAATGTTATGGGTCAGGGCTTGCTCGTTAAAAGGATGGGGAAAAAACGGGTGATTGCTGAAACCGGGGCTGGCCAGCATGGAATGGCTACCGCCACCATGGCAGCCAAATTCGGGCTTGAGTGCACTATCTATATGGGTGAGGAAGATGTACGGCGCCAGCGGCCCAATGTCTTCTGGATGGAGAAGATGGGAGCCACTGTTGTCCCGGTTACGGATGGATCTCGCACCCTGAAGGATGCTATTAATGAGGCCTTCCGCGACTGGGTCACCAATGTGGATGAGACCCACTATGTCTTTGGTACTGTCTGCGGGCCGCACCCCTTTCCCGAGATGGTGGCTTGGTTCCAATCCATCATCGGGCTGGAGGCAGCGGAGCAGATTATCAAATATCATGGGAAAATGCCTGCCCGGATCTTTGCTTGCGTCGGCGGCGGGTCGAACGCCATGGGTATCTTCAAGCGTTTTATCCCGGAAAGCGGTGTGGAACTGGTGGGGGTGGAGGCCGGTGGGCATGGGATCGCAACCGGTCTTCACGCGGTGAGACTCAGCGGTACTGATGCCTCACCCGGGGTTGCTCAAGGCTATAAGACCATGTTCCTTCAGGATGACGATGGCCAGATGAAGGAGACCCATTCCGTGGCGGCCGGTCTTGATTACGTGGGGGTTTCCCCGATTCTTAGCGATCTTTGGGAGAAGGGCAGGGTGCGTTTTGAGTCAGCCACTGATAGCGAGGTTATGGCCGCACTCGACCTGACCATGAAGAAAGAGGGGATCATCCCGGCCCTGGAATCAACCCATGCCTTTGTCCAGGCCTTCAAGGAGGCGCCTCAGCTGACGCCTGCGGATGCCATTATTATCAATATGTCCGGCCGCGGGGATAAAGATATCTTCACTATAGCCCATGCCTTTAACGATCCGTCGTGGAAGGAGTTCATCATTAAGCGGGGTTTGGAATACAGTCAGGGAAAATAACGGATCAGATCTGCGAGGACTAACAAATGCAACTTGAACAACAACTACGCGACAGACTGGAAAAAAAGGATATCCTGCTCATGACCCATATCGTGCTTGGATATCCATCCTTCGATACGAACAGGGCTGTGATCAGGCAGATGGTAGAGAACGGGGTGGACTGCATTGAAATGCAGATCCCTTTTTCGGAACCTATGGCTGATGGTCCGGTAATTGTCAAGGCCAATCAGGAGGCCATCAAAAACGGAACCAAGGTTGCCGATTGTCTGGCCTTTGCCGCCGAGATGACCGCCAGTCATGATATTCCCTTTCTCTTCATGACTTACTATAACATCATCTTCAAATACGGGGAAAAAGCATTTTTTGAAAAGGCTCATGCCTGTGGAATCAAGGGCTTTATTGTCCCGGATCTGCCGCCGGAGGAAGGGGAGAGCTTCCTGCAACTGACTGCGGAATACGAAATCGCTCCCCTTCTGATCTTTGCTCCCACCTCTACCGATGAGCGGATGCGGGTGCTGGCGTCCCATGGCAGAGGGTTTATCTATTGTGTGGCCCGGCGCGGTGTTACCGGTACAAAGTCGGTGATCGGTCAGGATGTGCTTGACTATCTTAAACGTTGCCGGGAGGCGACCAGCATGCCCTTGGCAGTGGGGTTTGGCATCCAGGATCGCGATGACGTCAGCGCCCTTATCGGCATGGCGGATATGGCGGTGATCGGTTCGCAGACCATCCGCCTGGTAGATGAGAAAGGGGCCGGGGCAGTAGGGCCCTTTATTGCAGGACTGCGCTGAGAGAAAATTAGCTGACTGCGATGAGTTGCTGTCGATGTTCTTCAGTGTCTACCAATATCAAAAATTACCTAGACCAGGTCTTGACTAAGGAAAATATTTTAAGGTAACATGAATTATCTTTAGCAAGCAGGTTGTGGATAAACTATGCGCTCTGTTATTCATTTTTTCGACAAGGAACTCTGTCGATATCGGTTCCTTTCGACAGGATTACATAAAAAACCTAAATTTCAGTTATTTAAATAAATATTGAGCCGTTGTGAATAGGTCATAATGGTCAGTTTAGAAAATAAATGAAGAGGAGGGGGTAATGTTCTCACAAAAATGTCAGCTAATGATTTTGTCGTTTTTCTTTACTGTTGTAGTGGTCGTCAACGATGGCTATGCTCAGGATAAGGTGGTGGTGCTACCGTTAAACTCTTCCACACCTGCTGTGGCGGCGTGGGATGGAGGGGATCAGAATATTACCCTTTCTGCTACGGACACAATTGTCCGGACAATTACCCTTAACCTCCCCAGCAAGGGCCTTGTTATTGTTAATGCAAGTGGCTATTGTAACTTTTTTAACTCTTCTGATGTGACGTCAGTTTGTAGATGTTCAATAACTCAAGGGAGTGTAATAAATTTTATAAGTCTTGTAATAGCGGGCTCTGACTCCGCTACAAAACCAGCATCTGATTATATGCCTTGGGCAGCTACCAGGGCGTTTCCTCTAGCTGCCGGAACCCAGACATTTAACCTTGTTTGTGATGCTTATGCCTCTGACAATCTGGCACGTGTTAGTGATACTCAAATCAATGCAGTTTTCCATGCTATGCCCGCGATTGTTGTACCGCCGGCATCGGCTTCTCTGGATGTAAATGATGCCGCCAGTTGTGCTGATAATTATGATCCCACTAAGTGTAACTAAAAATAGATAATAGCTTGTTTGAGAATACCCTCTGTCCATGATTCCATGGCAGAGGGTTTTTTTTTTGTGTGGCCCGGCACAAAGTTGGTGATTCATTCTTTGGTCATTCTTCTGGTGGATTATAAAAGGGCTCTGGCGGCATTTATTGCCGCCTTGCGCTGACAGAGATGCAATATGGAGGAGGAGTGGCTTTCTTTTATTTTTCTCTGATTGCAGCGTCTGGTTTGGTCAATAAGATCTTGGCCAATCGCAACTCTCGGGTTATAACCCTCTTTTTGGCTTGCTGTCCCTGCATCCCTCGCAGGGTATTTAACTCAGTTCATTGTTGAGACTGAGAATCGTTTAGAGGTATAAGAGATTATTTGAACGTGGTTGATATGAATAAAAATACGAAGCAAGTGGAGATCGGAGCATCCGAGGTGTTGTGGCAACTTAGCGACCTGTATAACAATGAGGACGACTCGGCACTGGTGGTGGATATACAATGGTGTACTGATGAGGCCCAGGCTATCCGCGGTCGCTTTCGCGGCCAGGTGGCAACTCTTGGAGCCAAAGATTTGCTGGGCCTGGTTGTCCGTCTGGAGGCCCTTGATTGCCGGATTACCCGCCTTGCGACTTATGCTTTTCTCAACTTCACTACCCAGATGGAAAACAGCGGGGCTGGTGCCTTGGAGCAGCGGATAGAAGAGCTGGCCAGTTTGTGTAAAAAGGACGTGGTCTTTTTTGAGCTGGAGTGGAACGTGATACCCTCTGAGATCGCGGCTGGCCTGCTTGCAGCCCCGGAACTTGCGGGCTATAAACATTATCTGGAGGCCCTGCGCCGCTACCTGCCGCATCAGCTTTCTGAACTCGAGGAGTCCTTGCTGCTTGAATATGCCCCGGTGGGGAGAAGCTCCTGGAACACCCTCTTTGATAAAGTCCTCAGTGGCCTGCGTTGTGGTGAGAAAAAGCGTGTCGAGGAAGAGGTACTGACTGATCTGCATCATCAGGACAGGGAGGTGAGAAGGCAGGCGGCAGATGATCTTACTGCCGGACTGCAGGGCCAGAGCCATATCCTGACCCATATTTTCAACACTCTTGCCGCCGACAAGATGATTGACGACCGTCTGCGCCACCATGAAAGCTGGGTCCACTCCATGAACCTGGATAACGAGCTGACGGATGCCACAGTGGAAACGCTGGTGCAGTCGGTGACCAGCCGTTATGACATTGTTCAACGCTATTACCGGGTAAAAAAAGAGCTGCTGCATCTCGATGAACTCACCGACTATGACCGCTATGCACCCCTGCCTGCTCTGCCATCGCAAATAATCGGCTGGGATGAGTGCAAATCCATGGTTCTACACTCTTTTGGGGATTTTTCCGGAGAACTGGCCACTATTGCCGAACGGTTCTTCGCCGAAAGCTGGATTCATGCCCCGGTGATCAGTGGCAAACGAGGCGGAGCATTTGCCCACCCCTGTGTTCCGGAGGTGCACCCTTATGTCATGGTCAATTATACCGGTACCCTCAATGATGTTTCCACCGTAGCCCATGAACTGGGGCACGGCATTCATCAGGTGCTGGCTGCAGGCCGGGGACACTTCAACAGCGACACCCCGCTGGTCCTGGCGGAAACGGCCTCGGTCTTTGCCGAGATGCTGGTTTTTCAGAGTCAGCTGGCCCTGCTTACCGATGCATCGCAGAAGCGGGCCTTTATCTGTCAGAAGCTGGAGTCGATCTTTGCTACGGTCTTCCGTCAGACGGCGATGAACCGTTTTGAAAAGCTGATGCATGAAGGAAGACGCAACAAAGGTGAGCTAAGCAGTGAGCTCCTCAGTGAATACTGGCTGCAGACCCAGCACCAGATGTTTGGCGATTCGCTGAACCTGCGGCCGGACTACGGGATCTGGTGGTCGTATATCCCGCATTTCCTGGCAACACCCGGCTATGTCTATTCCTATGCCTTTGGCGAGCTCCTGGTGCTGGCCCTCTATGGTCTCTATCAGCAGCATGGAGATTCCTTTGTTACTCTTTATACCGAACTGCTGGCAGCCGGCGGTTCCGCCTCGCCCTATGAGCTGCTCAAACCCTTTGGCATTAATCTTGATGACCCTGGCTTCTGGCTGCAGGGACTGAGGGTTATTGATCAAATGTTGCAACAGGTGGAAGAGCAATTTGCCGACCATCATTAACGGCGGCCAGAATAAGAAATGAACGACCAGCATACCCTCGATCTTGCGTTTATGCAGATTGCCCTTGATCAGGCCCGGCAGGCAGCGTGCATGGGAGAGGTTCCGGTCGGTGCGGCGCTGGTGCATGGTGAAACCCTGCTGGCCACTGCCTCCAACCGACCCATTACCACCAACGATCCGACCGCTCATGCCGAGATCCTGGCCATCCGGGAGGCTGCTGCCAAGACCGGTAATTACCGGCTGGTGGATACGACCCTCTATGTTACCTTGGAACCGTGCATCATGTGTATGGGGGCCATTCTCCACGCCCGGATCCAGCGTCTGGTCTTTGGCGCCCTTGATCCGAAGACCGGGGCAGCCCAGTCGCGTTATACCATCGGCGTTGATGGCTTTCTGAACCATCGTCTGGAAATTCTCGGTGGTGTTCTTGGCGTCGAATGTTCGAGACTCTTGAAGGATTTTTTTAAGGTACGACGTAAAGGGAAAATAGATGAACAGGGCGTAGCACCGCATTTTTTTGATGAAGGATGACTTTTTAGTTGCGAAAAACGAGTTCACCGTTTACATATAACTTCCTTGTGTCGGTCATGAAATGATAATAGTTGTGAACGATGTATTGCTGAGCATTTTTGTTGTGGAGAGGTGACCGAGTGGTTTAAGGTGCACGCCTGGAACGCGTGTGTACGCAAGTACCGTGAGTTCGAATCTCACCTTCTCCGCCATATATAAAAGCCCCGTTGAAATGAGTCATTTCAACGGGGCTTTCTTTTTTGGAGATGATTGACAAGATTCTTTTTGCTTAACCCGAGTTTAACAACGTCAAAAAAAATAATAACCAAATCAGTAAATTACGACATCAAAAAAATCTGAGTGGCACTACATTTGTAAATTTAAGATCTCAAACGATTAATTTTCGGACTCCTAATGGCT
>Ga0180732_1002254_pt1 | contig 10540 bp, 6 predicted proteins | sample KR11_01MetaG_FD_148674 | JGI IMG/M metagenome (GOLD analysis project Ga0180732, IMG submission 148674) | Groundwater microbial communities from the Olkiluoto Island deep subsurface site, Finland - KR11_0.1 MetaG | ecosystem: Environmental > Aquatic > Deep subsurface > Groundwater | place...
CTTTATTGGATGAAAAAATATCCGGGTGATTTTATAATTAATTTTGACAAATTAACCTACGCCGGAAATTTAGAAAATCTCAAAGAAGTTGAAAAAAACCCAAATTATACATTTATTCGGGGGGATATTTGTGATCAGAAGCTGGTATTAAAATCGTTGCAAGGAGCAGATACGATTGTTCATTTTGCCGCGGAAAGCCATGTCGACAGGTCTATTATGGAACCGGCTCCATTCATAATTACCAATGTGCTCGGTATGCAAACGCTTTTAGACGCGGCAATTAAAACAGGAATCAAGCGCTTCCATCATATCTCAACGGATGAGGTATTCGGATCATTGGAGTTAGCCGACACGAGAAGGTTTGACGAACAGACCAATTACGACCCCCGCAGTCCTTATGCTGCCAGCAAAGCAGCTTCCGATCATTTAGCAAGAGCATATCATGCGACATACGGTCTGCCGGTCACGATAACCAACTGTTCCAATAATTACGGCCCCTTCATGTTTCCTGAAAAATTCATCCCTCTTGCTATAACTAATCTGCTTGAAGACAAAAAAATACCTATTTATGGCGATGGGCTGTATACTCGGGATTGGCTTTACGTAGAAGATCATTGTCGCGCAATTGATGCTGTCCTTCAAAAAGGCAAAATTGGAGAGACTTATTGCGTCGGCGGCTTAACAGATGACATTAACAATCTTAAAATAGCCAAAAAACTCTGTAAAATTTTAGGCAAAAGCGAAGACATGATAGAATTCGTCAGGGACAGGCCGGGACATGACCGCCGTTACGCTATTGATTGGTCCAAAATTAATCAGGAGTTAGGTTGGGAGCCTGCTCACGGTTTTAATGAATGGTTGGAGCGCACAGTGGAATGGTACCAAAAAAATAAAAACTGGTGGACAGATATTAAATCAGGCGCATATAAAGATTACTATAAAAAACAATACGAGGTTTCATAGATACCAATAATATATAATAATATCAAATTAAATGAACTTAATTACTCACCTTCCATGCTGTCATCCCGACCGAATCCCGATTTAATCGGGAGTAGTGGAGGGATCTCATCCCACTGAGCGGCTTTATGGCATGAGATTCCTCGACTTCACTTCGTTACGCTCGGAATGACAACTTTGTGGAATATGAGTTAACTATTTGGAAATAATTCACATGAATAAGCCTGATAAAACAAAAATAATCACTATTGGCGGCTCCGGACTTGTCGGTTCACGCGTCAACGAAATACTTTCCGAAAAATACGAAGTCTTCAATTTCTCAACAAATTCAGGCATAGATATCACCCAGGCAAATACTCTTAAAAATATCAGCAATGACATAGAGCATCCATATATTATTCTTTATGCCGCCAAAACAGACGTCGACTCTTGCGAAAAGGACAAAGAGCTCAAAGAATTTGGTATGGCATATAAAATAAATGTGCTGGGAGTGCAAAACGTAGTTGAAGCCGCCAAAAAATCAAATAAAAAACTTATTTATATCTCAACTGATTTTGTGTTTGATGGAAAAAATACTCCAAAAGCGGGCTATACGGAAGAAGATCAACCTCATCCGGTCAATTGGTACGCGCAGACGAAATACAAAGGCGAAGAAATTATCCGCAATTCAGGTTTACCATTTCTTATTATCAGAATAGCCTATCCTTACCGCCAGGACCAAACTTCATTTACTAAAAAATCCCCCGCCTTCGGCACCCCCTTTACTAAAGGGGGCTGGGGGGATTTAAGACCAAAAAAGGATTTTACTCGCGCTCTGCTTGCCCGTTTACAAAATAATTTACCCATTGCGGCAATTACAGATCACATTATGACACCGACATTTATTGATGACATAGGAAACGCGCTTGATACACTTATTTCGGAAAAACAGGAAGGTATTTTCCACATAACAGGCAGTCAAAGTCTCAGTCCGTACGAAGCTGCAATGCTGATTTCTGAAAAATTCAATTTAAATAAATCTCTTATCACGAAGACCACCCGGGCGGAATTTTTCAAAGGCCGCGCGCCCCGGCCTTTCAATTTAACCATGAATAATGATAAAATACAGAAACTTGGTATAAAGATGAAGAGTTTTACCGAGGGATTGAAAGAGTTGGGAAGATAATTTTATTAAATAAATCTTAATTCAAAATGCAAAATTCAAAAGTCAAAATTACAAGTAAAAATTAAAAATTTTATTACTTTTTACTTTTGAGTTGTGCTTTTGATTTTTAACTTTTAACTTTTGAGTTTTATGATTATCACATTCATCGGTCATGGCTATGTTGGACTTGTCTCGGCGGCTGTTTTTGCTGATTTAGGCAATACTGTTTGGGTCATAGGACATACGCCTGAAAAAATCGAGAATTTAAAAAGAGGAATAATACCGATTTATGAACCCGGGTTGGAAGAATTAGTAAAAAGAAACCTTAAAGCCAAACGCCTTCTTTTTACACTTGACTATAACCCTGCTATAGCGGAGTCTGATGTTATTTTTATCGCGGTCGGGACGCCATCATCAGAAAATGGACAAGCCGATTTATCGGTAGTATTTAATGTTGCCGAAAAAATCGGCCGGAATTTAGAGAAATACTCTATTGTTATAACAAAAAGTACAGTACCGGTAGGCACTAATAAAAGGATAAAAAAAATAATTGAAAAATCTAAACCAAAAAATATAGAATTTGATATCGCATCGGCTCCTGAATTTCTGCGTGAAGGACAGGCAATTTCAGATACCCGGAACCCCGATAGAATTATTATCGGTACTAATGAAAAAAAAGCTGAAAAATTTTTGGTCGAGTTACATAGCCCGCTCGTTACAAAGGAAGAAAAAATTAACTCCCGTATTATTCTTTGCAATATTGAAACAGCAGAGATGATAAAATATGCTTCCAACGCTTTTCTTGCTACAAAAATATCCTTCGCCAACGCGATTTCGCATTTGGCGGAAAGGACAGGGGCGGACGGTTTGAAGGTCCTGCAAGCTGTTGGCGTTGATAAAAGGATTGGACCTGCGTTCCTCAATGCCGGAGCCGGATACGGTGGAAGCTGCTTCCCCAAAGATGTAAAAGCGCTTATCGCTATTGCCAAAGATCACGAATATGATTTTAATTTGCTCAAAGAAGTACAAAAAATTAATCAAGACGCTATGCTGCTAATAATAAGGAAAGCACAGAGGCTGTTAAAAAATGATTTGAAGAACAAAACAATTACCGTATTTGGATTAGCCTTCAAACCCGACACGGATGACATGCGTGATGCGCCTGCAATTACCATTATTCGCGGACTTCTGTGTCTTGGGGCGAAGATAAGAGCCTACGATCCGATAGCGATGAAAAATGCCCAAAAAATATTCGCAAAAGAAAAAAATATCGAATTCTCACAAGATTTATATAAGACTGTAGAAAATGCTGATTTACTCATCATCCTGACTGAATGGAATGAATTTCAGCAACTCAACTTAAAAAAAATAAAAAACCTCATGAAGGCCCCAAATATTATTGACGGAAGAAATATCTACGACCCCGATATAGTAAAAAGTCTTGGTTTCAATTATATCGGTGTAGGAAGATGACAATGAAAAAAATACTTATTACCGGCGCGTCCGGATTTACCGGCGGTTACTTGAGCGAATATCTTCATTCGCAAAACAAATTTGAAATAATCGGAACTTATCGCTCAGAAAGAAGTTTATTAAATTCACCGGTAAAAGAAAAAATTCAATTCAAAAAAATAGACTTAATAGATCCCCAAAGTGTTTTCAATTTAATGCGGGAAATAAAACCTGATTATATTTTCCATCTTGCCGCGGCAAGCTCCCCTTCGGAAAGTTTTAAAGACCCGCTAAAAACATTTCAAACCAACGTGAACGCGGAAATTAATATTCTGCAAGCAATGCAAAAAAATAATCTTCTTAGGTCAAAAATATTAATTATCTCGTCATGTGAAGTCTACGGATATGTAAAACCGGATGATCTTCCCGTCAATGAAATGACGCAGCTACGTCCTTCAACTCCATATGCGGTATCCAAAGTTACTCAGGATTATCTGGGTCTTCAATATTATCTTGCCTACAAATTGCAATGCATTAGAGCCAGGCCTTTCAATCATATTGGTCCGCGTCAAAGCTCAAGATTTGTAGTAGCTGATTTTTCCAGGCAAATCGCGCAAATAGAGAAAGGAAAAAAAGAACCGGTGATACATGTTGGAAATTTAGAAGCAAAAAGAGACTTTACGGATGTCCGTGATATTGTAAAAGCATATTTGATGCTTATTGAAAATGGAATACCGGGAGAGGTATATAACATCGGGTCTGGAATATCACATAGTGCGAAAGAGATATTAGACATTCTCCTCGAACGCTCATCCTGCAAAATAACAATAAAAATTGACCCCGATAAAATGAGGCCAAGCGATATGCCCGATATTATTTGTGACAATAAAAAGCTCATTGATCTGACCGGCTGGAAACCCGAAATTCCTTTAAAACAAACACTCGCGGACACGCTGGACTATTGGAGGAATATCGTATAGAATTGCTGGATTAAATTATTATGAAAAATAAACTTCACATTTTATTTTTATTATTTTTCCTCTCAACATTATTCCTCTCATTATTCCTCTCATTATTCCCTACATCTGTTTTTGCCGCTGATGCCGGCGGTGACTGGAATCCTGCGGCAGGAATGAATCTGTCGCACGTGTTTCCCTCATCCGCCTTACTTTCTAACGAAAAAGTGCTGTTAGTCGGGTACGGCGTGACTGAAAATGGTGTTTCAACCTCTGCCGAGCTTTATGATGCCGGCAGCAACAAATGGACGATATTATATACTCCTGTATCTTACCCGTATGGAGCAACAGTTACACCCCTTGATGACGGCAAAGCATTAGTCACCGGTGCGGGAATAAATGAGGCCTCCGATGATATAACACCCGCTCAAATTTATGACCCAAGCGGTACATGGACAGACGCGTCCGAAAATAGCACAACTCTTCTCAGGATTTTCCATACATCCACACGCTTATCCGATGGTACGGTATTGGTAACAGGTGGATTCGGAGGAAATCCCGATCAGAATATTTCTGTTCTGGATAATTCGGAAATTTACAATCCTGCTGCAAAATCTTGGTCCCCTGTTGGGTCTTTACATACTCCCCGTAATTTTCATACAGCCACACTCCTGCCGGATGGAAAAGTATTAGTCGCGGGCGGAGCCCGGGAATTCCTCTGGATGAATTCCACTAATACCTCTGAAGTCTATGATCCCGCGACTGCTTCATGGTCATTAACAAATGGAAATATGTCAAAAGCCAGAGTAGGTCATACGGCAACTCTTCTGCCAAACGGAAAAGTCCTGGTCACAGGCGGAATAGAGACAAATATGAGCAATTCTCAAGATTCCTCGTCTTTAGCAAGCACCGAACTGTACGACCCCTCGACTAATGAATGGAGTCAGGCTGCCGATATGACTACTCCCCGTCTCTGGCACACAGCAACCCTGCTTTCCAATGGAAAAGTACTTGTGTCGGGCGGAGTAAATGGAGCCAACAACCAAGCTGTCATACTGAATACCTCGGAAATATATGACCCCGTAAAAAATACCTGGACGCCTGTCATTTCCACCATGACAGATGCTCGCATGCTGCATACGGCAACTCTTCTTCCCGATGGAAGGGTTCTTGCAGCCGGTGGAGCCCTAGATCTTTTTACAGAAACAGCATTAACAAGCGCCGAGATATACGAACCCCCCAAAACCCCGGTCATCCTCATCCCCGGAATTATGGGAAGTGAATTTGAGGTGAAGGAAACAATTGTTAATTCAGGAATAAAACAATGTCTTAATCCGTTTGCTGATTATGAATATACGCAAGGAGACACTGTGTGGTTTGATTCAAATACAGATAGAGTTTTTTTAGACTATAAATCCTGCGGAAGATACCTTGATGTATTACAATTGCAACTAAATGGAATTACAGAGAATTATCCGCAAGTAGGATTGAAGAATACAGTTATAAATACAACTTTATTAGGCTTGCATCTTGGTTATTATGACACCCTCCGTTTTTTTGACGAAAAGGGCTACAAATTCAATAAAGACTTTTTTATCTTTCCCTACGATTGGCGCAAAGACCTCTCACAAAATATCGCATCACTCAATGAGAAAATTGATATTGCTACAGCCAGCGCCGGAACAACCAAAGTACAGATAGTAGCCCACAGTATGGGAGGCTTTATAGCACGAGACTATATCCGCGATGTGCAGAGAGCGCAAAAAGTAGATACGCTGATCGAACTTGGAACACCCCATGCAGGCACGCCGACCTTTCTAGCTCACCTGCTATACAACAAATGCATCAAGGTATTTAATCTGGTTTGCGTGATTAACGGTGATGAGATAAATAAACTAGTGCAGAATTTTCCCGGAGCATTTAAACTCCTCCCAAACAAACTCTATTATCAACTTTATTCCGATCCCAATTACTATCCTTTTAAAGACAGTCGTGATGTTGATAATAATGGAGTAAAGGGAGCTCTTAATTACAACCAGACTGAAACAATGCTTTCAAATTTAGGCAAGAATATGCCGCTTTTTGATAACGCGGAATCTTACCATGACGCGCTTGACGAATCATATAATACTAATGATGCTTTTAATACAGATACCAATAGTGTTAAGACATATCTGATTGCGGGATCGGGTCAACCAACTATCGGACAAATTCATGATTATACAGGCTACACAACTGTTTGGGGTGGTCGCATAGAGCTTCCTTTCAGCCCTTTCAAACTTGATGCGGATGCAACCAACGGTGACGATACGGTACCACTTCTCAGCGCGACACTGGGCAAGCTAAGTCATGTATATTACGTAAAGCAAAATCACAGCGATCTTCCTTCAGGAACTGCCTTGCAAATGACCTTTAATCTCCTCAACGGACAAATCGCTGATATTCCCGGTGTCAGTCCGATACCATTCGCATTTGACGGGAAAATAATTTCAGTCCACAGTCCGGTTGTCCTTCACGCTTATGATAATCTCGGAAATCATACGGGACTCAAGGATGACGGAACAGTTGAATTAGGTATCCCCGGCTCATCTTATGACGAATTGGGAGAATCCAAATTTATCTATCTTCCTGATGGCGGACATTACAACCTAAAAACCAAAGCAACAGAAGAAGGAAGCTTTGACCTGAAGATCAAAATATACACGGAAAGCGACCTGACTGAAGAGGCCCTCTATTTAGATATTCCTCAAACGGCATCAACCACGGCTTCGATGACGCTGGATACGGACACGCCTGTTCTCAAAGTAGATACCAACGGCGACGGAACAGATATAAAGGATATACAGGCAACAAGCACACTCACGGGAGATGCTGTCACAGACAACGAACCCCCGGTCACTTCCTCCCAAATAGCAGGAACGCAGGGAACAGATAATTGGTATAGATCAAATGTTACCGTAGCACTTAATTCACAAGATAATAACTCGGGAGTCTTGCAGAGTTACTATTATTTTGAAGAAGAAAAAACACTACAAGCATACAATGACCCGGTCACAATTGAAAAAGAAGGAGTAACAAAGCTCTGGTATTTTTCAGTAGATAAAGCAGGTAACGCGGAAGAACCAAAAGAGATTGATATAAAAATTGATAAAATCGCCCCTGAAATATCTCTCCAATTCAACCCCGACACAAAGCAAATCGAAGCCAAAGGAAAAGACGCGGGAAGCGGAGTAGACTCTGTCAATCAAACAGACAAAGAAATTACCGTCCAGGACAAAGCGGGAAATACAACGAAATTAACTATTGACATGAAGAAAGAAAAAAGCAATGATAAAAATGGTAAAGAAGAAATCAAAATAACCGGACTTTCGTACAACGATCAATCAGTTTCAATTCCTGAAACAAAAATATCAGTTGACTGGAAATTAGATAAAGACAATATTCTTGATAAACTCAAACAGCAATATGAAATTAAAGATCAGGAGAAAATAACTGTCAAATATAACGAGAACAAGGATAGGAGCACAATAATTGAGAAAGAAAAGGGAGAGAAAAAAGATAAAACAAAAGTAGCAGGGTTAAAACTGATTCAATTGAAAACTGATAAAGGGAAATTAATGTTTACATATTAAATTTAAACTATGAGTTTAGGTAGTAATGGTAACATATTCATATTCGTAAGTGGAATGATTATTCTATATATAATTCAATTAGTAATTCCTTTTTTACTTGGATTTTTTATAGTATTTTTTATTTTATCACCTTTTTTTTCTAATAAAAAAAGTAAATTTTATGTAAAAACTAAAAGTACGCGATTAATCACAGTAATTGTTATCTCAATACTATTTGGTTATTTAACTTTTTTACTATTTCAGGATTTTTTCTATCAAATTAGCTCATTTATTATTAAGAAACTTACGTGGTAGTCAAAAATCTGTCACTGCCTTTTATAAAATAAACATACTTACTGACTGAAATTAGAAAAAGACGGTACTCTTGATAAACTCAAGCAGGAATATGATATAGAGGATCAGGATAAAATAACGGCAAAGTATAATGAAAATAAGGACAGGAGTACGATTACTGGAAAAAAAAGGGAGAGAAGAAGGAAATATTAAATTATGAAACGTGCACTAATAACCGGTATTACAGGACAAGACGGCCCTTATCTTGCGGAATTTCTACTTTCCAAAGGATACAAAGTATATGGAACAGTTCGCCGTTTAAGTACGCCAAATCTTGAAAATATCAGCCGCATTCGTGAGCAAGTGGATTTGCTTTCCGCAGATCTTCTTGATACAACCTCGTTAACCGAAGCGATCAAAGAAGCGCAGCCGGATGAAGTATACAATCTCGCCGCCATGTCCTTTGTCAAAGCTTCATTTGAGCAGCCGGTCCTGACTGGGGAATTTACTGCGCTTGGCGTCACACGGTTATTGGAGGCAATCCGCGCGGTCAACAAAAAAATAAAATTTTACCAGGCGTCCAGTTCGGAAATGTTTGGCAAAGTAACCGAAACTCCACAGAAAGAAACCACAAGATTTCATCCCCGCAGTCCCTATGGTGTCGCAAAAGTATATGGTCACTATATTACGCTAAATTATCGCGAAAGCTATGACATGTTCGCTGTATCGGGCATTTTATTCAATCACGAATCCCCTCGCCGGGGAATAGAATTCGTCACGAGAAAAATAAGCAACAGCGTCGTCAGAATCCATTTAGGCAAACAAGACAAATTAATTCTCGGCGACTTATCTCCCAAGCGCGATTGGGGATTTGCAGGCGATTATGTAGAGGCAATGTGGCTCATGCTTCAGCAGGAGAAGCCGGATGATTACGTTATTGGAACAGGAGAAAATCACAGCGTTAAAGAGTTTGTAGAATTGGCGTTTAAATGTGTTGGTATTACAGACTGGCAAAATTATGTTATCTCCAATCATCCCAAACACATGCGTCCGGCGGAGGTAGATTATCTCATTGCGGACTACAGTAAAGCAAAAAAAGTTCTGGGATGGGAACCCAAAACAACATTCAAGGAATTGGTGGAAATGATGGTCAAATCCGACCTCCAAAAAGAAAAAAAGGGGAAATAATCCGCTATTCCAAAATAAGCAAAACTTTAGTATCATTGAAGGATATGCCAAAAGCACTTATCGCTGGGGGTTCTGGTTTTATTGGTTCTCATTTATGCAGCAAGTTGATAAATAACGGATATATAGTCTACTGTGTAGATAATTTAATAACCGGCAACAAGACGAATATAAATAATCTATTAGACAACCCTGGTTTTTTCTTTTTTCGTCATGATATTACAACTTCGCTTACGAACATAAGCGCGCGCTTCGAAGATGTGGATTATATTTTCCATCTTGCCTCTCCTGCTTCACCAAATATAAATAATGAAAAAAGCTATATGAATTTACCGATCGAAACAATGCTGGCCAATTCGCTCGGTACGTACAATCTCTTGTTGCTGGCAAAAGAAAAAAATTCGAAATTTCTTTTTGCTTCTACATCCGAGGTATATGGTAATCCTGCAGTTTCACCACAGCCTGAAAGCTATTTCGGCAATGTATCTCCGAATGGCAAAAGATCGGTTTATGACGAAGGAAAAAGGTTTGGCGAGGCGCTGACATTTGCGTTTTTACGTAAATACGATACGGATGCGAGAATAATCAGAATTTTTAATACATATGGGCCAAATATGCAGAAAGACGATGGTCGTGTAATTTCTAATTTCATAAATCAAGCTATAGAAAGATTGCCGATTACAGTATATGGACAAGGAAGTCAAACCAGAAGTTTTTGTTATATAGATGATATGATTGATGGCATTATGTCAGCCATGTTGGCTAACAATACAAAAGGGGAAGTTATTAATCTCGGCAATCCTGACGAAAGGACTATCAAAGAAATTGCGGCAATTGTAAAGGAATTAACGGGAGCACAATCGCAAATTATAAATGAACCTCTGCCGGATGAAGATCCGGAAAGACGTAAGCCGGATATAGAAAAAGCTAAAAAAATA
>Ga0180732_1002255_pt1 | contig 10537 bp, 22 predicted proteins | sample KR11_01MetaG_FD_148674 | JGI IMG/M metagenome (GOLD analysis project Ga0180732, IMG submission 148674) | Groundwater microbial communities from the Olkiluoto Island deep subsurface site, Finland - KR11_0.1 MetaG | ecosystem: Environmental > Aquatic > Deep subsurface > Groundwater | place...
GGGTTCGGGTCCGCCGCATTCCGCATACCCCCCAAGATCATCAGGTAGTCCTCTTCCGTGATCTCCCGAGCCTCGTCTATCGCAATGCACCCAGGCTCATACGAACCCAACCGGCTCTCCTCGTCCAACCCCATCCAAAGGATCGTCCCACCGCCCTTCACGTTGATCTGCCGCGCCGCCCAGTTGATGTCATACGTCCCCGGAGGCAGCACCGCCGGCGTCGCCCCCGCAGGCTGCAACAACGTCCGCAACGTCGTCTGCCTCAAGTCCGCCCCAAACTTCCGCCCCAAAATGACCAGGTTCCCAGGGATCGTCGCATGCCGAACCGCTATCAGGCACATCGTCCGCGTCTTCCCGCTCCCACGCGGCCCGTGCAACATCACCTCCCGTCGCGTGTCCAGGTACGCCTGACTCTGCGCCCGAAACAGGTAGACGTGTATCTCCCGCTTCCCCTTCACAGGCTCCCCAGCCATCCCCACACTCAACGGGCCAGCGTCAGCCGCAACCTCGGTGGACGGGGCTTCAGCCTCCGCCATCTTCTCCGGCTCAGGCTTTACCTTCCTCGGCCTTCCTACCTTCGCCATCTTCGTTGACCCATACCATCCATAACCCGTTCACAAACTTCACCCTGAAACACTCGACCGAATGCGTGAAGTGAAGCTCGAGTACCGGAAGGTCCGACTCCGGCAGAGGCTGCTGCGGTAGAAATGGCGCGCCCGTAAGAAAAAACGGGGACTTCAACTCGCCCTTCACTCGTGTACCCCCATTTGAAGGAAAGCCCCCTCACGATCAAACAGTATCCACACCTGCGGCCGCTGTCCTATCACCACCGTGTCTCCAACATGCCCCGGATAGGCCCGAAGCCGCTTCACGTCAATCCATTCGCCCCCAACCTCCTCACGCCCACCGGTCACGGTCCACCGAACTCCGGCATGATCCAAAAACCGCTCCGCTAAGTCTCGCGCACTTGGCTCCTCATTGTATCCCCAACTCTCACTCATGCCGTGGCCTCCACCTCTTGGGCCGTACCGCCTGCGCCACCGCTATCCTCCCGAGCCTTCAAGTCGTCAACCACCCACCCCGGTATCTGAAAGTCAAAAGAAGTCTCCGGCTGCACCATCTTCATCCACACCCACGCGCTTCCCGACCGCGCGTCTGCCTTGAACGAAATAGCGGCAACGTGTTCCACCACCTTCCCGTCAACCGTCACACACGTCCCACTCGTCGTCCCATCCGAAACAATCCGCATCTTCGCCATCACCAGCCCTCCTCAAATACCTGCCGTTGTCCTCGCTCCCGGTCCACCACGCCAAGCGGCAAACTTTCAACGCGCACAGTCACGTAACTCTTCCCAACTTCCCCCCGTAACGCCACCCATATTCGCCCATCCTCAACGTTCAGCACATGCGCCCCCTCCACCCACCGCAAACTCTTCTCGCCCCCAACAACCTCCATCACCCAAAACCGCGCTGTTCTACTCTCCATCGCCTTCCCTCCTCCTCAGGCTCACTTCGGAGTCCCACGGCCTCAACGCTCTACCACCTATCCTACCACCACCACCCACACCTTGCAAGCACTATCCCAGATATTTCTAACTTCATGCGCATCAGTAAAGAAAGCCCGCGTACACCACCCCCTAAAATCGGCACCACCCCGGCCAAAACCCATACCACCCCCGCGCCAGAAAAAAGAGGGGCCAGAAGGAAAAACCGCGTAGAGTACCCCTAAAGTCAGAAGGACACCCCCCGTCGACGTCGGCGCGAGAGGTAAGGTACTACGTAATGGGGGGGGGGGCGGGGGCCGTGGGCGCACCGTGCTGCCCCAGTCCGCGCCTGCCATTTGTGTCATGGGCCTGCCATTTGTGTCAGGCGGGCTAAGTTGGTGCGCTGCAATGACTTGCGCTTGTTTATGCAGCGTCTTGTAGGATAGACTGCCATAATGACAATTTTTTAGTGGTTAGGTGGTTGCGGATAGCACTACAGGTTGTAGTTATGCTATGGTATGGTATATGCTATTAGTATATCATGTATAGGGGCAGGGCTTAGACGGGAGAAGGGCATTGACTAGGCAACGCAAGCAGCGCGCGACCGTGGCGCACACGTGCGGGCATCAGGTAGAGCACGTCATCAGCTGGACCGCGTGCGAGCAGCATGGGTACGAGTGGCAGAGGGACGATCTCGCGCATGGTGCGTGTCCCGCGTGTGTGCGGGACTGCGAGCAGCGGTACGGCGCGGGCGCGTACGAGCACTGCCCGGTCTAGACGCGGGCATGGTATGGCAGGCAGGGGGTCGCCCCCCGTGCGGGGGCGTGGATTGAAACGGCGCTGATGATGGACCGAGGACTTAGCAGGAGGGACGGAAGATGCAGGCGACGATCAAGATCACGATGGACAATGCGGCGTTTACGGAATCGCCTGGCGAGGAACTGGCGCGCATCCTGAAGGACTTGTCGGGTCGCACTCGCGAAGCGGACCCGACCGGGACTTACATCCTGTTTGACACGAACGGGAATCAAGTCGGCGTTTGCAAGATCAACTGAACCGCCCCGGCGGGCCCGGGAAGGGAGGATGCACCATGAAGCGCATACTCGGACAGAAGAAATCGTACCCCGTTGACACAACCCCTGACCCTAAGTGCCCGAAGTGCGGGGACACCGGGATCGTCACGCGAATCAAGTTTGACCCCTTGGGACGGTGGAACGCGCGCGAAGTGTCGCGCCCGTGCCCCTGCAAGGTGAACCCCGCCCGATGACCGGGCCTTTATGAAAGAAGGCGCAAGATGAAAGACACGGCTTTGTACAACGCAACGGTTGACGCTTGCGAAGCGTTCTTCTGCCTTGCGATGACGGATGAGGCGGACAGGCTGGCAGACCCCAAGGGGTACGAGGCACGCTACCACGGTTGGCTTAGAGCGGAGGCGGCGCTTCAGAAGGTGCGCAAGGCGCTGGCCTGACCCCTTCCCTTTCCCGGCCCGGACTGGTGATCCTGGCCTTTTTGTTGCCACACTATGCGCCACAAGGCCCGGGAGTACGTGAAAAAGGCACATTTGACGTTCTAGGATCAACGCGGACGGGGGGCATGGGGGAAAGTGGGCATGTTTTGCCCGAGGGGCTAGAAGTGGCCTATTTGGCCTTGGGGTAGGCCGTAGCTGACTGAGCCCGTAGCTGACCGCCGCCGCTGACCAGGCCCGCCCGCTGACTGACCATCCCCGCCCGAGCAAGATACCGCAGCCGCAGCGACAGGCTAGGCCGAAGGATCATCTTGCCCCCCGCTGACCAAGGCCCCCGCTGACGGCTGACCGCTCAGAATAGGCGTTTCAAGGGCTCCTGGCCCCGCTGACCGCCCTATCTCGATCACCTGCTGACCGGCCCCGGAAGCGTCCACGTGAATCGTGATCGACACCCCGGCGTCCCCCCCAAGTCCTGACCGAGCGTGAAGGCCGTCAACCCGCGAGATGTGCTTCAGGCCCTCAGCCGTCGCCTTGACCCGCTCCCGCTCTTCCTCAGCGGTGAAGGCCAGGTTTTCAATGTTGGACAGGAACCGCCCCTCTAGCTCCCGCATCATCCGGGCACGATGAGTCCCCAAGGTTTCCGGCCACCCCTTTTGCTTTTCAAGGCATACTCTGGCCGAACATGCTGAGGCATAGCCCAAGACCTGAGCTACCTCGTCCCACGACGCCCCATGAACGCGCATCCTGGCCCCGACCTGCTGACGGGTTTGCTCGTCCGAACAGAACGGCCCCCAGTTGCGCAAGCCCACGCGGGCGGTTATCGTATCCTTCGGTAGCGATAGCCCTTGCGTCGGGTTAGCCTGGTTGGCCGTGAGGCGAGTTGGGTCGCGGTGTTTCCTTGGCTTGGTCATGGTTGCCGTGTTGCTCATGTTGATCAGGATAGCACGGGGCGGGGTGGAAGTCAAGGGGAAAATGGGAGTGGGGGGATAAAGTATATAGTAGCAGGGGGGGTGTACCCCTTCTTTTGGGGGTCTTTTCTTGCCCCCCCCTTATCCTTCTCACTATATCTACTATATATCCTATATATACGTATAGAGCATCGCAGAGCGTGTTTTGAAGCATTCCAGCATTTTCAACTGAACCCAAAAAGAATGCGCTACCTTTTTGCCTTGGGTTTGCGACGAAATACCTCTTGCGGGCAACGTTATCCGGGGGCATTTTGGGCATTGTGGTTATTCCAGATGACGAGTTCAAGGGGACGTCCTGGTGTTCCTGGGGTTTTGACGCGGGAGAGGGTTATCTGGTCGCGGTCGGCGAGAGCACGGAGGATGGGGTTGAGGCGTGGGGCTGGGACGTGGCAGGCGCACAGGAGGGCATGTTTTGAGACTTGGCCTTTGCTTCTGAGGACGGCGACGACGGCCTGTGTTTCGCGTGCTTCGCGGCCTTCGCCGTAGGACAGGTCTTCGTTTTCGAGTTGGGCGATTTGATCGGCAAGACCTTCGATGTTGGAGGACGCGCGGGCAAAAGCATCCGCGGTCATTCTCGGGGAGGCGTTTTCTGACAGTTCTTCCAGGACTGTCAGTTTTAGGGCGGTGATGGCTAGGCGGGAAATGAAGCTGGCGAGCATGGGGGAGGAGGCGCGGCGTTCAAACGAGGCGTACCATTTTTCGTATTCTTTACGGATGGGTTCGGGGCTAACCTGGACGGTCTTGGTTTTGGGACAGGCGAAGTCTACGATTTCCCGGAGCCGCTGGATCAGGGAATTGCGGGCGCTATCGTCTATGGGCGGGGGAAGGGCAATGGTTCGGTCTTTTTTACGGGCGACGACGACGCAAAAGCGGGCGAGGAACCCGCCGGAGAAATTTGTCACTTTGGCCTTGTCGAGCAGCCATTCCAGGGTTGACGCGGCGAGGATGTTGACGCAGGGGCGGTCAACCTGTATCTCCTCATTCTTGAGTTTGCGGGTATAGCTCTCCGGCGAGTCGTACAGGTCCGTAAGCAGGGGTTGGAGGGCTGAGGAATACTCGCGGGAGAACTGCGCCAGGAGGGAGGCAAGCTCTGAGTAGTACAAAACCCCTTCCGGGTGATCCCGGAGACTTCCGAGAAAGCCTTCAACGCTGCCTTCATCCGGCAAACGATAGGCCCCGGCGCAACAGGCAATTGCCCGGGACAGATAGAGCGCCGTTGATTTACGAAACACTGAGGACGGCCCCAGGATGGCGATATACAGGTTTGGGGCCATGTTGATTGAGCCGTAGCGGATCAGGATTTTGCGGCCCACGGCGGCGGCGAGCGCGCTATATGCGCCCCAGGTGTGATAAACCGGCGGCGCGTCCGTGGTTTCTGTTGCCCACGCCACGTAGTTTTCAATGAAGCCGGGCATTACCGTTCGCCCCCATCATAAACGGAGTAGGATTCAAGGACGTCGCTGCCGGGGCGCAGGTGGTAGGCGGCGCGGGCGGTCAAAGCATCGTCGATCCCCTTGAATCCGGCGGGCCAGGATGCAACGCGGACGCGGTATCCACGCTCATAGGCCATGTAAACTAGTTGGGCCCGGGCCAAATTGACCGCTGGATTTGTCTCCGCGTCCATGTCAAACGCGACGATTAAGTCAAGGTCCCCGCGTCCGGAAACGGTTTTGCAGACGGCAAGCCCGGACTCCCACACGTTGACGCCGGGGACCGACACGACTACCGCCCCGAGCCGTTCGGCGGCAATGTCCCCCTTCAAGGGCCCCTCGGTGAGCCAGATTCGCGGGTCGCGGGTTGCCCCGATGGGCCGGGCAACGTGGATAGGTGCACCAGACGAACATCCGCCGGGCATGTCTCGACTGGATAGCCAGACGTACTTCCGCCCGTCAAGCGGTTCATCCGCCCGAATCTGCATCCCCGAGAGCATCCCCGCCGCATCCCGGACGGGGATAAGGATCCCGGGGGGCCCGGCAACGGTCCAGTATTCCACGCCCCGGGGGTTTGCCTTGCGGTAGAAGCCCGGTACGCCGTCTGTGTCAATGCCCCGATTGCGGATTTTGTGAACGACTTCGGCCCGGTTGCCGTCCATGCTCCGATACCGCCGGTGTGTGATTTCCACGTCGTCCATGCCCCGCGCCCGCAGGTGCTCCCGGTGTAGCGGCGTCAAGGTGAGTTGGTCAAGGATGCCGTCCCAAGCGGCCTCACACGCCCGCGACGTTGCCCGTGGGGATTCGTGCGCGTCGCGGTGTACGGGTTGCGGGGGCCGTGCTGCCCCGTCTACCCAGTGAAGCCACCCCCCGCCCTTGCCCTGTGCCGGGCGGCCTGAGTCTATCCGGTTGCACAGAACGAAGCGCCCATCCGGGGACACCCTACACCAGTCGGGATGTCCGCAGATCGGGCAGGGTTCGCGGCGTGAGACACGCAGAACGGTTGAACGGTTCATGGCCCGCCTCCAAAAGACGCCCCGACGCGCCGGGTGGAGATAGACAGCGGGCCTTGCGGCCCTGGGGTCTTCCGGCGCGTCGAGGTCGGTCATATTGTCGGGGATTCTGCATACTGCCTATCTCCACTTTGCATCTTACCCCTTCCCGCGCCCTGTGTCAACTGCCCCGGCCCGATTTCCTGGAAAAGAATTAAGCGACTGCCCCAAACCCCAACCCATTGCGGTCGGCCACCCCCTGAGCGCAAGCGGTGGGGCATTGGGCCTTCTGGCGGCGCTGTTGGCGTCTACCCTATTCCAAAATATTCCAATTTTCCCCTTGACAAGCCGTAACGATATGATATACTATTCATTAGTACAGGGGCGGTGAGATAGGCTCTGGTGGAGAGGTGAGACGATGGACAGCATGACGGAAATGTTCGGCGAACCGATCAGCATTTACACACGGGCGCAGGCCATCGAGGACGGCGTCCTGGTGGACCTGATGCAGGAAGAGACAGTCTCGCTCGTGAAGGAGGCCGGGTTCAACTGGCCGGTGGCGATGACAGCGACGGCGTTTCACAAGGCCGTGTCCCCCATCGGCGGCGAGTTGCCGCCGGGGCAGGACTTGAACGGGCGGCTGTGGGACGTACTGAACCTGCTCAAATTCAGCATCCGCAAGGGCGGGACGGATGTTCAATTCCCCGTGCGGGTGTGGACCGGCAAGCGGCAAGTCGTCGTCCGCCTTCGCGCCGTGGCCGGCCCGGGCGACAATGGCGAGCCGGTTATCACGATCATGCTGCATGATGAGGACTGAACCCGTCCGCAAGCGTGGCCGGGGAATTGGCCCCGGCCTTGGAGGGAGACGACAATGACAAAGCCTGATGCGGACGCAATGCGCCAGCAGGCAGCCCAGGCCGGCGCTACTGATGCCATAAAGTTGATGGAGGCCGTGACGCGGAATTGCATGGAGAAGCCGGAGAAGCCCGCCGCAGTGTTTTGGACCCGGCTGGTATGTGCAGAGGCCATGTTTCGGAGGCTTCTGACCGAGCTTGCTGCGGCTCAACGTATGACGCCGACACTAACCGCGTTTCGACTCTCTGCGGCGGACTGGGTCGCCATGATGAACGTTCCCCCTCCACCCGAACGAACCGAAGGGAGGGCGTGATGACGCGCTTCGCCTTTTACTGCAAATGCGGGGCGTCTTGGAAGGGATCGGCCCCGGACAGTTCCCCCGTCGCGCTCAAGAGCCTGTGGCTGGCGGTTCATTCCGGGCCTGCCTGCGGCCCCACGACGCCCATACCGAAGTACCCGAACGTAAAAGTCCAACTGAGCGGGACGGACGGCATTAGGGCCATGGGCAAGGTGAAATGGGCCTTACGGGCTTCTGGGCACGCCGACGAGGTGGGAGCGTTCATCGACGAGGCCATGAGTGGTGACCATGACCATGTGTTGCAAACGTGCAAGGCGTGGGTGACGGTTTCCTAATTCAACTGGTGGAGGGTGCTGGCGTGAAAATGGGCAGGCTGACGCAACCGCTGGGCAGGCTCATCCCCGGCTACGCTGACGGCGTGGCGGACGTGTTCGACATCTGGCGGGAACCCGATCTAAAAGACAATGTGAACGCCCGCGCCCTGTGCGAGGCGCTGGCGAGGCGGCGGCTGGTCCCGACGGCGAACGTGCAACCCAAGAGAGAGGAAGTGTAACCCAATGAAAAACCGCGATGCCGTGGCCGTGATGGAACTGGCCGCTTTGGGGTTGCGTTCCGTGTGGGATCGGGAACGATCATGGAAACGATTGTGTGACCTCAACAGGCGCGAGCGCGACGCCGCGTTGGACCGCGCCGCTAACTTGGAGGGCGAGTTGAGAGTCGCCAACAGAATCATTACCAACCTGCGACTGAAGCGGGAGGCGTAAGATGAAAAACCAAGTTGTCCTGTCAGGCGTCCAGGGCCTGACGATTATGGCCGTGCTGGCGGATCGGATCGCCGACGCGGATGCGGTTCTCGACGAGTTTGCCGGAAAAACCGCAGACGCGACAGCGGCACGCGAAAAAGCCGAGCAGGAACGGGACGCGGCCCGGAAAGCGGAGACGATGGCGGCTGACGCCCGCCGCAAACGAGTGCGGGAGTTGGAGGACGGTTGGGACAACGCGCTGTCCCGGCTGGCCGTGGCCGAGCAGGAACGCGAGGAAGCCTATGTCGCCAATGGCAAACTTCAGGGCAACCTTGCCGCAACCGAACAGATCGCCGCGAACCTGCGGGAAGAGCGGCGCGTCCTGGCCGAGGCCGTGGCGTGGGCCGTGAGGGTCTTTGACAACAAATATGGTAGCCATTTGGTGAAACTGTGTGGCGAACCGGATGTCTCCGCCATGAAAATCGTGGCCCAGATTCGCAACAGTGCTGGTGAAGTCGCCGCCGCCCCGCTGATCGAGGGCTGCTTGCAGCACCGGAAGCGGGAGGCGTTGCAATGAACCGTTATCTATGTCCACGGTGCAGCAAACATATCGACCGCCCGAACGAGGCCGCCAAACCGCTATGCCCGTGCGGGACTGACGATTCAATGCTCGACGTGACCACGTTGGGGGATACCGCCCGCCCGTGCAACGTCCCGATCATCATGCCCGCTCAGGTGATCCAGGACGCCATTCGAGAGATGGAAGCCGTGCGCCGAATGACTAAGCGTGGGCAATTTGAGCAGGTCAATGCGGCTCTGGGGGGGATACAAGGGTCGCTGGAGGAGGCAATGAGGGTTGGGACAATCGTTGTGCCCGACAAGCAGAAGCGGGAGGCGTGACGTGGCGAAGAGCTACCATTTACCCCCGCTGGACCTGGATCGGTATCGCCGGGAGGTCCGGCAAATGGCGCGAGAGCACGCGCGGATAGCCTTCCGCGTCGTACAACGGCATCGGTGGCTTGGGCGCTTCGCCCGGGCCGTGGCCAAATGGCTTTGCGGATAGGAGGATGAACGTGAACGCAAAGAGGACGTGCGAGACGTGCGTGTTCTGGCAGGATTTAGATGATAACCTGACGGGAGTGTGCCGCAAGAATGCACCAAGTCCACTCCTGTATGAAGTCGGGAAGGGCGCGCCACCGGAAACAGATACCGACTGGACTATCGTCTACATCACGGCAGTGTGCGGCGAGCACCGGACGGAGGCGGAGTTCGAGGCCGAACGGGCGCACGCGAGCGGCATATTGGCGACCTTGGTTGATCGCAATACGCGACTTCTCGGGGAGCACAACAAACTCGCCGCTGAAGTACGGGCCCACGGCCAGGAGATTGCGGAGCGCATTGCCAAGCTCACCGAGCACCGCCGCAGGCTGGCCGTGACGCTGGCGTACTGCGTGCGTAACACAGTGTCCGACGAGCAGCGGGCAGAAGTCCTCGGTTGTCCTGGCGCGGATATCCCGTTGCAACTTGCCAAGACTATGGCGAGAGCGCCGCGCCTTTCGAGCGCCGTCGCCCTGCTTCTGTCCTACCTGGAAAACGGCAAGCTGCCGGAGGAGGCGAAGGGATGAACAGCCTATAACAAAATATCCGTGAATTGTCTTGCACGGCCTGTAACGCCGTGGTAGAATGGAATGATAGAAAGGAGTACAAGATGACGAAAGAACCTGACAGGATGCCCGCAGCCGAACTCGACCGGCTTTACAGGGCGAGCGGCAGATCGACACGGGAGCTTGACCTGCTGCTGAACGAAGAGTGCCCTGGTATCGCGTGCGGCGCGACTCTTCGGCAATGGCGACAGGGAAAAAGGAAGAGCGGCGGCGTGCCTATCGCCAAGGTGCGGTTCGTGCGGCAGATGTTTGCCAAGCTGGGCGTGAAGTAGGGAGGGTCGGAACGTGTACAAGGACGGAACACCCCGCAATGCCCCGCGTCCCGTGGGGCCACAGCCGGTCATCGTGATCCGTCGCGTCCCCGGCGAAGTCCCGGCCCATGCCTGCGGGCATCGGACACGGGACGGCGTGTGCACCGTCTGCGGCGAGGCGACGCAACTGAGCGCCGAGGAACTCTACGACAGGTGAAAGGAGGGCGCAATGGACTTCGTATCCTTCGCTGAGGACACCGTGGGCCACATGGCCCGGATGATGCGCAACCCGACGGGCTGCGTGGACGCACAGCCGGACGGGCCGGAGCAGGACGTGCCGCGCGGGCGGCGGACGTGTCAACTTCACGGCGGGCACCTGCCGTGCGCG
>Ga0180732_1002256_pt1 | contig 10534 bp, 8 predicted proteins | sample KR11_01MetaG_FD_148674 | JGI IMG/M metagenome (GOLD analysis project Ga0180732, IMG submission 148674) | Groundwater microbial communities from the Olkiluoto Island deep subsurface site, Finland - KR11_0.1 MetaG | ecosystem: Environmental > Aquatic > Deep subsurface > Groundwater | place...
ATCTTTTTGGGCTTCTGGCATGCCTGCGACGTACACGGTTTTATTCATGTCCGCGGCTCAGGTATCCAGGCATCGATTATCGCTTTCCTGCTCCAGATAGCCATCTCCGGGTTCGTGGTCATCCCGGACTTCGTGAACGCGCCGCTGTAACCCATGGAGCAGAGCCATGCATTAACGATGTTCTGAGTGGATACGCGCTTATCGTATTGCAGCATTTTTGATCTGTTTATCACAGCCCATGCCTTCGCCCTGTTCACGACCTCTGGATTCGAGTACAGCCCTGCCGCATTGATGAACTTGCCATGGAGCTTTATCTTGATAAATCCGGGTTCTTTCGGTTCGGGCACTCCCGCTTTTCTTGCTATTTCCTTTGTTATCCGTACATTGTACGGCTGGTTGCCGGTCATGGCGAGAAGATTCACGTCCCCTGTCTCGATAAACTGTTTCAAATCCTTGGTAAGATAATCCACTTCAAAATCAGCAAGATAACCTCCTCCTTTCTTGTAGTTAGGATCCGACAGGATTACGTTTACAAGACTCTGCCGCTGCGCCCTTGTCAGGTTCTTCGCAAAATCCCATTTCGCCCTTGACCTCACAAACCAGTACTGCGGAACACCGCTCACGTAAAACCCGCAGCCAAGATCTCCTTCGGGATTCATCTGGCACATAGGAATGTTGGATTTGAGCTTCCGCATAACCCCTCCGGGATCATCAGTCACATGGTAGGCGAACAGGAACCCGTCCCCGGCGATTGCTGCGCCTATAACAAGGGATTCAGGTAGCGGGTTAACATGAGAATACCTGCCCGTATCCACCGTGAGCCTGTTCAGAAATGCCTCGATGTTGTTTACATCCTTCGAGTCCCACATCTTCTCAAAGCTCTTTCTAAATTCACGGTTCCAGAATGCCCCCGTGTTGTTTGTGGTCTGGATATTTTCAGAAACTGTTGGTGGGGTACGACCTTTTTTCACCAGCGTAAGTCCCTCTCCGGCGATCCCCCGTTCCGCTTCTAACTCCGTATAATAAGCCATTGCCTCAGGATATTCCCTCGTCTGGACCGTCCGATCCGTTCCTGCATACACTACACGCCACGGAAATATCTTTCTATGTTCATGCTTAATTTCAACTTCTGCCCCAACGATCTCTTGTTCCCTTAAGAGTTTGGCTATCTCGATGTACGGGAATTTGTAAAATGCTCTTCCAACAGCTTCTTTCAGGGTTTTCGCCTGTTCCTGCGTGATGGTTTTTGCTTTTACACCGCTATCGATCTGCTTCATGGCGTTATCTGCTCTCGGTGAAGCGGAGGGATCGTTTTTCGTTGCAAGGGCATGTATGGCTTTAATTTCCTGCTTTATGTGCTGCACCAGTGGAACGGTATTTTCCCTTACAGTTAACTCAGCGATCTGCCTGGATATTGCATTCAAGTACTCTGTTAATACGCCGTAATACGAATGGTTCACTACCCCCAGCCCCTGCTCGTTCGCCGCGAAGAACTTCATCAGCTTCCGTTTGGCACTCTCGCGATCATGCTCGTAAAAGAACTCATCAAACCAGGGTTTAAAGTACCTGCTCGTCTTGATCTTTTCAGCCGCCCGCTTCCTTCTTTCAAGGTCAGGAGCCGTGATGTATTCAGTCATTGCTGTGATGAAATCGACCTTATCTTTTGTTTCCTGGGTTGCATGGGGTTCCTTAATCATCATCGCCCCGGGAGTTTTCGGTTCTCCAGAGATAAATCCGGTTTCCCTGAAAGAGTAATGGCATCCCTTCCCCACGATAATGCTGTCGAGCAGTACTATACCTACCAACTCAAATGATTCTTTAAGCCTTCCAGAGATTTCTACGTCCTCATTGGAAGGCTGGCATATCCCGGAAGGATGATTGTGCACGAAAATAACGTTTGCGCTTTTGTTCAGTATCGCGCCTGTCACGGTCTCCCTGGGATGGACGATGGATGCGCTGAGACTGCCTATGCTGATGGTCTCCACACCCATGACCTGATTCTTTGTATCAAGATGGATGATTTTCGCAGATTCGCGATCATAATCTTCCATCTCCCTCACAAGCCTCACCACGTCCTCAGGACTGCCGATTTTTGCTGTCGGGGCAGCTCTTAAGGGAATAAGCTGCACCTTGAAGGTATCGATTGCGCCGGGCTTTACTGCCTGCATCTGTTTCAGCAGCAAGCCTGGCATGCCGCCTTCTGGATAGATTACTGGCATAGTTATCACTACCTCTTCCTCGCCAGTTCCTGGCGCAACCCTTCATTTTCCTTTTTCAATCTCTCATAATCGCTTGCTAATTTCTGGTATTGCTTCATACTGTTCCCGCGAAATGTTTCAGATGTATCTTCAAGATCCCTGAAACCCCCTTCCAGTTCATTGTACTTTTCCATTTCAAGGTCTATCAGATTTGACAGACGCGCCATGTTCTGTTTGATTGTGCTTATGGCATCTTCAATTATCAGCTTGGCTTCTTTTGTTCCCTGCCTGACGGCTTCTTTCTGCCCGCTCGTCATCGGTAATGCTATCGGCATCTTATCCTTTCCTCCTCTAATACGTAATTAACCATTCAAATCACTTTTCCGCATTTAGCACATTTATAAAAATAAAAACATGTCCCTCCTGTGCATTCTTTCTTGCGCTCCATTTCGATGCCGCAGTCCGGGCATTTCATAGAGGCACTGCCTCCAGTTCCGAGAGCCGTTTCTTGATTGAGTCCATTTCAGTCTCGTATTTCTTAAGGTTCGCAGTTATCTCTTTACGTTCCCCTTCGTATTTCGCCCTGTCCCTGCGCCTGTAAACAGTGGTAATTTTTATTTTTAACTGGTCTATCTTATTCAGTTCTTCTTTGATTTTTGAGTTGATAGATCTCAGTTTTTCTTTCAGATCCTGAATTTCTTCTTCCTTGTCCATAAATCCCTCATTTTACGTATAGGAGTTTATATTCAACTATAAATAACACTTTGCATGCTTTGGACGGATGGTGGTGTGGCTTGAATAGGGGGGAGTGGGAGTGGGGTTAGTGTTGAAAAAAGTCTATATCCCACTATTCTCGCCACGTAAACCAAATTTGTTTAAGGGTATATATAAATTTCGATTTGTTTGATCCTGAGAACCTGACATCTTTAAAAATTCAGTTTCAGTAACTGCAACAACAATTATATTTATTAATGCAAGTGGTAATAGTGGAGAAAACAGTTAATGTGGTTAATATAAAAGATTATGAACAAGAAGTAGGTATATTTATGAAGGATGTAAAAAAGAGGTTGTATCAGTTTGGAGAAGTAGAACCCAAGTGGATGGTATACACAGGAGATTTTAATACAACACTCACTAAGCGAATGTGTGATGAGGTCTATGGTGTGGATAATTATACTATTATTAATCTGATACTTCCAAGTTTTGATAAGAGATTAGTCGAGTTTGCATCTGAGCAGATAAAAGATAGGAAAAACGTAAAGAGAATAGTGGTTTCCGAGAGGACTTGTACACCAGATGACTGGTCTTCATGCAACTGGCTGAATTTTTCAAGAAGATATCATGAAGAAGTTGGTGGTTTGAGAATCGTGAGCTGCTACGTTGAAAGAGGAGTTACAAGAGATTACTGGGATAAAACATCTGAGTATTATGGAGAAAAGCTTAAACAAGATGGAAAGATGGTTTTATTGTTTTTATATCATGGTCTTAACCTACAAGAGCTTCACAGAACATATTACACTCTGTTTGAGAATGAAAAAGATACATGGGACTACTGGCGTGCCATATCTTGTAGTGTTGGAATTGAAATGTGTGCATTTGAGCGTGGCAGAAAGGAAAGATATGCTCTATGCCAGTGTTGGAAAGAATATAAAAATAAGAGGGGGGAGTTGTAAATGGGAGGAGGAGCACCACCACCACCACCGCCGTTGGTTGATGAATGCAGTGCCAACAGTGATCCTTCAGTAAGTTGCAAAATAATTTCAATAGAAGGTGAACTCTACAAAAAAAGTGAAACAGAAGGGAAGATAAAAGTACATTGGCTTGCAGGGTGTTGTCAACCCATAGCGAATTGTTGGGATCCAACTCTTGATCAGAAAGTTACCACTAAAGTTAGACATGTAACTAATTGGGGCGATGTGTGGCAGGAAAAAACGCATACTTTCAGCGGCGCAAGCGGGTCTGGTGATGATTGGTTTGATGTAAGTATCCATATCACGACTGTAAGATATGAATGCTATGGTATTGTTGAGTGCTATTGTGAAGCATTTATTGGCAGTACTAGTACTATGTGTAAGCTATACCCTCCTTAATAAAGAGGTAATATGATAAAAAAAATATTTGCGATTATATTGCTCTGTACTTTTGGATTAACGTTTGCTGCAGCAAGCAGCAATACAAGCCAGCAGGTTCAATTTATTCAACTCACCACCTCTGCAGAGGATGATTTTTTTGGCTCATGGAGTCCAGACGGAGAAAAGATAGTATTTAGCTCTATCAACTATTCAACTTTATCTACAGAGATATATATTATAAATAGCGATGGTGGCAACAAAGTCCAATTATTTAACAATACGAGAGCATGCATGAAAGCATGCAGAGTAAGTGTGGGGGGATTCAGTCCAGATGGGACTAAAATTGACGTTTGGGTCGGGTATATTGACGAAAATGGTAAAGCTTTGAATTTAAGTATCTGGGTAATGAATAATGATGGCAGCAACCCAGTTCAGCTTACTACGTCAGGACTGAATATAGGTCCGAAATGGAGTCCTGATGGGAAGAAGATTGTTTTTATTGTTCTTTCATCCATTCCTGGAAGAAGGGATATCTGGGTTATGAATAGCGATGGTACAAACAAAGTCTCATTGACCATGGATTTAGGAGATGCCAGTTCTGAATTCTGGACTGCGCAATGGAGCCCGGATGGGAAAAAAATCGTTTTTTCTTCAAATATCTCTGGAAGAGAGGATATCTGGATAATGAACAGCGATGGCAGTAAGAAGAAGAAATTAAGCAAAAACGAGGGATTGAGTCATTATGTGTCTCCAGCCTGGAGTCCTTCTGGAGAGAAAATTGCATTCCGCTCCGATCATGGTGACCTCTGGATAATGGATAAGGATGGCAGCCGCAAGAGTTTGTTAGCAGAAAAAATCTCGGACTATTCATTCAGTCCAGATGGAACAAAAATAGCTTATTCTGATTGGAATAACATCGGGATAATGAGCAGCGACGGCAGCAATAAAACACAACTAATCACAGAAAGAGAGTTTAAAGAGTTTAACTTCGGTCCAATCTGGAGCCCAGATGGAAAGAAGATTGCATTCACATCAAGTCGAGATGGCAACCTGGACATATGGGTGATGGCGCTTGGAAAGGAGATTGCTTCTACAGCAGTTTCCACAACAGCAGTAGCTGCTGTACCAACTCCGATATTGAGAACACCAGCTTTTGAGGCGATAGTTGCATTACTGGTCTTCTTTGCTGCATTTCTTTTTATGCCTCCTAATCAATCTGTTACCCATGTCCCTCACAGAACATGCCCACACCTTTAGGTGTGGGTGATTGACGTATAGGAGTTTATATTCAAGTATAAATAACACTTTGCATGCTTTGGACGGATGGTGGTGTGGCTTGAATAGGGGGGAGTGGGAGTGGGGTTAGTTGTTAAAAAAGTTTATATCCCACTATTCTCGCCACGTAAACCAAATTTGTTTAAGGGTATATATAAATTTCGATTTGTTTGATCCTGAGAACCTGACATCTTTAAAAATTCAGTTTCAGTAACTGCAACAACAATTACATTTATAAATGTCGGTGGGAATGACAGAGTAATGATTGTGGTAATATGGGATATCTAATATGACTTTGAAGGAGGAGAAAAAATCGGCTTAAATATATTAAAAAGTTTTTATGTGATACCGGTATATCCAAATACATTTCCCAAGAAACCCAGGTTTAAATGGATCGAGATGTGCGGGATCCTGCCCCAAAAGGTGATCGGGTAAGCACATCAGTATGCATGAGCAGATCTGAAAGGATGTGCGTCAACACAACCTTTCAGATAGGAAATAATTGATAGCATTTCCTGCAGCAGTCGATCGACTTACTGTAGGTTTTAAAATATGCCGTTAATATATAAATATTTCCTCTTTCTGCGATGAGGGCATGCATTTACTAAGAGCAAATAAAGGAGGGAATAAATTAAATGAAACAAAGAAATAAATATAAAAATAGTTTATGGAAAACAATAAGCAGTATTTCAATAGTATTGTTGTTCCTGATGAGCGCCTTTGCGCCAGCGGTCACAGCGTCCATATCTCCATTAACGCTGGAAGCGACCCTGAAACCAGGAGAATCAGTTTCTGAAACGAAAACCGTAAGCATACCAGAAGTACCTCCCAGAGCAGATGTAGTTTTTGCATTTGACTTAACGGGAAGTATGGGTGGTATTATTGGGACAGCCAAAACTAATGCAGTCAACATCATGAATCAGTTGGATGCAATTCCAGGAGTGGACATAGACTATGGCGTGATGTCTTATATGGACTATCCACATTCATATAGTTCATATGGATATACAGCTATCTATGGAGACGCTTCGTATGGTGACTATGCATATGAATTGAACCAAGCCGTTACAAGCGATAACACTGCTGTATCAAATGCTATAAATGCATTGGTAAATGGATACGGTGGTGATGGTCCACAAGACTATACCAGAATCATGTACGAAAGTTATGCTGATCCAAATGTTGCATGGCGTTCTGGTGCAAAGAAAATCCTCATTAATTTTGGCGACAATGTACCACACGATAACGATTTGAATGAAGGAGTAGTTCCAACACCTCCGGTGTGGAGTACAGGTGGAGACCCTGGAAGAGACGAAATAATACTCAATGCAGACGACCTTGACTTACAGACAGTCCTTGCAGCAATGAATACTAACGGTATAACTTTGTTGGAAGCACACACAACAACCTATGCAAATGCTCACTGGACATATTGGACATCGCTAACAGGCGGGGCAGTATTTATCACCACTTCTTCAACTCTCGTTGATGATGTTGTGGGCGCCGTAACTGCAACGTTAACTGATCCGAATATAAATGATTTGCATTTACAGGCAAGCCCAGGATACGAAACTTGGTTAACTTCTGTAACACCACTTTCTTACTCTGGATCAACTGGCGTAGATGTGAACTTTAGTATTGTAGTAACAGTTCCAGAAAGTACACTATGTGGAGACTATGAGTTTGTAATTAGTGCATTAGATACATCTGGTGTCAACTATGGTGATCAAACAGTAATTATACATGTACCCTGTTCTGTGCCAGGTCGCATGACAGGAGGAGGCAGTGTCTTTACTGAGGATAATGTAAAGGTTACTCATGGGTTTGAACTAAAATGTGATGAATCACAGACTCCAAATAATCTACAGGTTAATTGGGGTAAGGGTAACAAATTCCATCTCGAAAGTCTTACATCAGCATCATGCACTGACGATCCTGCAATTATACCCAATCCACCCGCGGCTGGATTTGACACCTATCAAGGAACAGGAACAGGACGATATAACGGCGTAGCAGGCGCAACTGCCGAATGGACATTTACCGACGCTGGCGAACCCGGAAAGAATGACTTTGCCACTATATTGATAAAAGATTCGAGTGGGAATATTGTTCTTTCTGTTTCAGGCAATCTCAACGGAGGTAATCAGCAAGCGCATAAAGAATGAATCAAAAAGAGGGATTCAATCCCTCTATTATTTTTTTACTGTTCTGCGATGGGATTCATAAATCCTGAAAAAAGCAAATATGTAAATTATGAAAACAATTACTTATTATGTAATGATATTGCTGCTGATGCTGATGGTGCTGGTAGCGATAGCGATCACATCAGAAATAATGCCTCCATCGCCTATACCGCCTCCGCCCGCGGTTATACCGCCTCTACCCACTGCACCGCCTATACCGCCTCCACCCGGTGCCTATGTCATCACAGCAACCCCGACAACAGTAAAATCAGGTATACTAACCAATGTGACCTTTACAGTATTTTATTATAACCAACCGATCAGGGATGTACAGGTTTTCTACAGTGGAATTACGCAGACCATTAGTTGTGGATCCAACTATGCTAACTGCAGCACGGGAACAACTGATGCAAACGGGACAGTTATCTTAAGCGTGAAAGCTGCAGGTCTATGCCCCGCAGAAATAGATTGTGATAAAATACGTGTATCTGCAACTACGTATGGTTACACAGCCGAAACAGAATTGACGGTAATACATCCACCGATAGAAAAAATTGAACAAATCTTGATTGATATTGCGACATTTATTATTATATTTTTTGTAATCATTCTATCTCCACCGCTGAATCAATTTTTTGCAATCATTCTGATTCCATTCTTTTTGGCGAAGAGATATTTGCCAAGAATCGATGTCAAGTATGGAAATTTTTTCAATGATAATTTCATCGCCGCTCTAATACCATATATCATATTCGGTTCACTCTTGAGATTGTTAGAGGATACTGGCATTATTTCTCATAGTTTAGAGCCGCCGATTCAATACTTGTTCATCACCCCAGTTGTCTATGTAGTGACATTATCCGTAGCTATACTTTCGCTCCTGCTTACAAAATCAATCGCTTCAAAATTAAATCTACAGAATTGGCGGGTATTGTTTGGTGGTATGGGCATTGTTCTATCCATGTCCGTCTTTGCTCTGTTATTGAGCGGCATGTCTAGGGTTAACCTGGAATGGGTTCATCCAGAAGTATTTTTATGGAGTCTGGGTATCGGTACGGGCTTAATAATTCTTTTCTACGGTATAAGTCGCTTTTTTGGTTTTTCCCTTATGACTAATAAACTCAATGCGATTATCTTATGGGCACATATTCTGAATGTGCTATCGATATATACATGGATGGAAAGTGTCTGGCATATACCTCTTGATAATCTTATTCCAGTATTTATAAAAGTGTGTGGGTATGATTGGATGTACCTGACCCTGCCTATTCTATGGATTCTGAATGCCAGAAATATGAAGTCGGATAACTTTAGAAATTTGTTGAAATTCATTATACTCTACATAGGATTGGCGCCTGCAATAAGAAATATTCTAAGAATGGTTCTGGGGGTATGATGTCTCGCTATTGATGAAATAGGAACTAAAAAGGCTGAGATCACAACAATAATCTGATGTCGATGACCTAAAGTCGTGGATCTTTATAAAGGAAATACAAAACCTGGGATGCACGACTGAAAATTCTGTTTTTGCAAAGGTTTTTGTAGAATGAGTTCTATTAATATTTTAGTAAAAATCAATAGACAATACCTGAAAAACTATCTGTTTTTTCAGCGAAATTCAACCGAAAATCCAGCAGAAAAAAGCTTGGTTAAAATCAGCCCTTAGAGGGATTGAAACTAGATAATATCGGTTTTTTGTACTGGAAGGGTACACGTTAAAATCAGCCCTTAGAGGGATTGAAACAAGACTAAAACCTTTTCCCTTGCAGTTGAGCATGCAAGTTAAAATCAGCCCTTAGAGGGATTGAAACTTTGAAACGTAACGTGTGAGCGTTTGTCTGGAAATTGTTAAAATCAGCCCTTAGAGGGATTGAAACGCGTACCTCGAAACTATTCCGGTTATCCTGGTATATGGTTAAAATCAGCCCTTAGAGGGATTGAAACAAGCACAATCCAATTACCACCATCTGAAACGATAATTGTTAAAATCAGCCCTTAGAGGGATTGAAACGACTACATTAGCAACCTGAACATATGCATTAGTATCGTTAAAATCAGCCCTTAGAGGGATTGAAACGGGGGTACGGGGCATCCGTTTCAACCCGGATAGTTGGTTAAAATCAGCCCTTAGAGGGATTGAAACTTTTAACACTGATACCTGCACTATGCGCAAGGGTAAAGTTAAAATCAGCCCTTAGAGGGATTGAAACAAACAAAGCCGTGGTCCTTCGTGCGTTCCTGCGAGAGGTTAAAATCAGCCCTTAGAGGGATTGAAACGGTACTAGTGCGTTCATACGTGGGTTAGGCCTAGCAAGTTAAAATCAGCCCTTAGAGGGATTGAAACGATAAAGCGAAAAAAAAGTTACTCCATGACACTTTTAGTTAAAATCAGCCCTTAGAGGGATTGAAACGTCGTGGTTGAGGTCATGGATGATCGCGCGGCACGCATGTTAAAATCAGCCCTTAGAGGGATTGAAACCCATTTCTTTTTCTGTATATCGACCGGTGCGGGTAAGTTAAAATCAGCCCTTAGAGGGATTGAAACGGTTATAACTCCACATCATGCCATCGACCTACTAAGTTAAAATCAGCCCTTAGAGGGATTGAAACGCGTTCAATGTTAACGGGCCAAGGTAGACCAGATCATGTTAAAATCAGCCCTTAGAGGGATTGAAACGAAGCCACATCCTTCATTGCTGCCGTCTGCAATGCGCGTTAAAATCAGCCCTTAGAGGGATTGAAACATTGTGGATCTCGCGCCTCGTGTACGAAAGAACGATTGTTAAAATCAGCCCTTAGAGGGATT
>Ga0180732_1002257_pt1 | contig 10529 bp, 9 predicted proteins | sample KR11_01MetaG_FD_148674 | JGI IMG/M metagenome (GOLD analysis project Ga0180732, IMG submission 148674) | Groundwater microbial communities from the Olkiluoto Island deep subsurface site, Finland - KR11_0.1 MetaG | ecosystem: Environmental > Aquatic > Deep subsurface > Groundwater | place...
ATCGCAGAGGATGGAATTCCGGCTCAGGTGAGCAAAGGCTGCCGTGATGGACGTTTTTCCGGTGCCCCCTTTGCCGCTGATGATGAGGATTTCACGCATGGCGGACCTCCTTCAAAGAAGCTCCGTATTCTTGAATCAACCGGGCCAGGTCCTTGAAAACCTTTTCCATGCGAAGGGAACTTTGCGAAATGATTTGGCCTGCAGCATAGTCCCGGGCGATGGTGCGATCGAAGGGGATTTCAGCTAAAATCGGAAGATTCTCCTCTTTGCAGAACTGGTAAACCTCATCATTGCCCAGTCCGGCGCGGTTCACCACCACGCACATGGGTTTGTCCATGGAAGAAAAGGCCTTGTGGGCCAGGCGCAAATCAAATACTCCAAAGGGAGTGGGTTCTGTCACGAGAACAATGATATCGCTGTCCATGACTGCGTTCACTGCCGGGCAACTTACCCCCGGGGGTGCGTCAAAGAGCAGATCCGGCGGTGAATTCAGAAATCGGGCGTCTTCATGAACCTGATGGATCACTTGGCGTATCAGGGGCGGACTCATGGCCTCTCCCACGCGCAAACGGCCCATGACAAACCCGGCAGATCCGGCGGTTCCCCAGGAAATTTCCCCGAGGATTCTGTGGCCCCGGGAAATAGCCCCCTCGGGGCACACCCTCATGCATCCCCCACAACCGTGGCACATATCAGGAAAGGTAAGAATGGCTTTGTTTAAAACCGCGATGGCCTTGAACTGGCAGAATTCCGAGCATTTCCGGCAATAGGTGCATAGGTCCTTGGTGATTTCGGGGATCTCCATCAACGCTTCGCGGGAGCCCCGAAGAACCGGATTCAGGAATAGATGCAGATTGGGCTCCTCCACATCCAGGTCCACGGCGGTGACCGGGCGACCCCAGATGGCCGCAAGGGAACTGGTCACCATGGTTTTCCCGGTGCCGCCTTTTCCGCTTGCAATGGAAATCTTCATTTGCCCATTCCTTTGGCCTCGGAAGGTTCTGCCCAGGAAACCTGGCCTTTATTATACTGTTGCACAGCTTCCCGAACCGTCATATTTTCCAGGTTTTGGGCAATTTTAATGCCTGCGGCAGAAAGGGCGGCAAAGGCCTTTGGGCCTACATAGCCTGTCAATACAGCTCCGGCACCGGTATTTGCCAAGGTTTCCGCGGCCTGAATTCCGGCTCCCCGGGATCTTGCCTGGGCAGCTCCGTTTTCAACATAGCTGAATTCCAGGGTTTCCGGGTCCACTACGATGAACCCCGCCGCGCGGCCGAAACGCGGATCCACCAGATCATCCAGGGTTGGTCCGTCACTGGTTACGGCTATCTTTTTCATGGTTAAGTTCTCCTTTGTATCCGCATGCCCTGGTTCAGGGCGGTTTTGGATCATCATTGCGCCAGCCTTTGAAGGTGTAAACCCCGGTTGTTTTTCATTCTCACCCGGGCGATTGTGCTCGCCGCCGCGAATGATTTTCAACGCCAGACCCCCCACGATGGCTTTTGCCACCGCATACCTTGCGGAAGAGAGAATTCTACCGAAGGTCTGGCGGGATATGTTCATCTGTTGCGCTGCTTCCTCGTGGCTGAGCTCGTTGAGATCCGCCAGACGAATGGCCTCGAAACCATCCAGGGGCAGATAGACTTCTGCCAAGTCCCGCATGGGAACCCCCTTGGGTTTGAAATAGGTCACATTCGGGGTTTCATTGATCATTCTGCATTTGCGCTGTCTGGGCATTTTACACCAATTCAGTTTTATTTTGAGCGTACGCTTGTTTCATTTATGGCGGACTATCGTAGAAGTCAAGAAAAAGAGCATGGGCCCATTAAAGATTATTCCGGGTTTTTGATGTTTTCCTGAAGGCTCTGGTCATGGCCAGCCTGAATTCCATTCCAACCGCCGCATCCGTGTTTGCGCCTTCTGCGGCAGTCGTCATGGCCGATATCCGGCAATTCCTCAGAAATATTAAAATTTCCACCGTCGATATGAATGGCCCATCCGTTTGAAAGAGCCTTGGCAACGATCTGGCGGGCTTCATTGAGTATTCTTGAGAAGGTCGGGCGTGAAACCCCCATGATTTCAGAAGCCTTGGCGTGGTCAATGGCTTCGGCGTCTGCAAGCCGCATAGCTTCCAGCCCGTCCACCGGCAGGCTGAGACCGTTTAGCCCTTCCAGGGGTGCCCCCCTGGGGTTGTAAAAAGTATGAAGAGGCAGCTGTCCCACTCGCCTGCATTTTTTGGGTCTCGGCATAAGGTCTCCTTTCAAGTTATGAAATAATGTTCATTAATAAGGGTAAAAAACATGGATGTCAAGTCGAATAAACCGGGGAAAAAACAGATGGATCCACACCCCTTAACGATAGGGGGCTGGGGCGAGGGGGAATAAAAGTAGACTCAATGCCATCGGATGTGGCGTATGGGTCGGCCTTGTTATTCCATATATCATCCCCTCTGCCGTTTTGAGTGATGTTTTTCTATGAAAGCATGAAGAATGGCGTACATGACAGGCACAACTATCAGGGTCAGAACCGTCCCCATGAGCAGTCCGCCGATTACTGTCCTGGCCATGGGGGCCCAGTTTTCCCCGCTTTCTCCCAGACCCAGGGACAGGGGAACCATGGCCAGGATGGTGGTTAGTGCGGTCATGAGTACCGGTCTTAAACGGGCCTTCCCTGCTTCACAAATGGCTTCTTTCAGCTCCAGGCCTTTTATCCGTAGCTGGTTGGCATAATCCACCAGCACAATGCCGTTGTTTACGATGATTCCCACCAACATGATGACTCCGATGAGGGACATGACCGACAGGGTGGTGCCTGTGAGAAACAGAGCAAGCCCCACACCGATGATGGATAAGGGAATGGTGAACATAATCACAAAAGGATCCAGAAGGGATTCAAATTGGGATGCCATGACCATGTAGGTGAGGGCCATGGCCACCAGAAAGGCTATGGCAAGATATCGAAAGGAGTCCGCCATGTCTTCGGCCATGCCTCCGATTTCAACCCGGAAATCATTGGGAACAATGAGGGATTTCAAAGCCTCTGTGACCTCATCGGTGGTGGTTTTAAGATCCCGGCCGGAAACATCCACCGCCACAGTGACTTTTCTTTCCTGGTCTTCCCGAAGGATTTCAGCGGGTGCGGCCCCGTAAGTGATGCGGGCCACCGCCCGAAGGGGAATCTGCCGTCCCCCGGGGGTCATCAACAGGATGTTTTCAATGTCTGATTTGTTTTCTCGGGCCTCTTTTTTCAGCTGAACCCGGATATCGAATTCATCTCCGCCTTCCCGGTATCTTGTGGCCACAGTGCCCAACATGCAGGTGTTGATGGTCTGGCCGATCTGGGTGGTGGACAGGCCCAAATCCGCCACCCGCTGCCGATCCAGTTCGATCTTCAGCTCCGGCATTTCCGCTTTTATGGAAATTTCCGTGTTGACAATGCCTTGGATTCCTTTAATTTTATCCGTAATGGTGTTGGCCAGGGCTTTAGCGATTTCAAAATCATGGCCGAAGATTTCAATATCAATATCGCTCCCCCCGAACAGGGATGCAGCACCTCTGTCCTCAAAGGCCACCTTGAGATCCGGAATCCGGTCCACTCTTCCCCGAAGGTCATCTTCAATCTCACTCATGCTTCTTTTCCGGTCTTTTTTCTTTTTCAGGCGGATCATGGCGTCCCCTTCGTTGGACCCCTGGCTGGCAAAGGCGGCAAACATGCCCTCCCCCTGTCCGAAGCTGGTGTAGATGACCTCGGATTCCGGTACATGCTTCATCAGCAAATCGCTTAATTCAAGAACGGTTTTTTCCATGGATTCCAAGCTGATGCCGGCGGAGCGATCCAGGGTCATTTGAACCACGCCCATATCGCTTCTGGGAATAAACTCCCCCCCTCTGACAGAAAGGAGATAAATCGAAAGCAATAGAACCAGGAAGGTGGAAATCAATAAAACTGCCTTATGGGTTAGAGACCATTTCAAAACCCGGATATAGAAAAATTGCATCTTTTCCACGGCACGTCCCAGGCTGTTTCCGACGCGTTTCAGCCCGGGGAACTTTTTATCGGACTCAACCGTATCCTTGAGTAACCTTGAAGCCAGGAGGGGGACCAGGGTGAGGGCGATGATCAGCGAGGCGCCCAGGGAAACACAGATGGTGATCACCATGTCCTTGAACAGTTCTCCGGCAATACCGGGTACGAAAAGAACAGGAACAAAAACCGCTACTGTGGTCAGTGTGGATGCGGTGATGGCCATGGCCACTTCCCGGGCTCCTTCATCCGCTGCGACTCGGGGAGCTTCTCCCTGTTCCCTGTGGCGATAAATGCTTTCCAGCACCACGATGGAGTTGTCCACCAGCATACCCACCGCAAGGGCCAGCCCTGCCATGGAGATCATGTTCAGGGTGATTCCGGCTTGGTCCATCACCGCAAAGGTCACCAGCATGGAGATGGGAATGGAGATCCCGATGATGATGGAGCTGCGGATACTGCGGAGGAAGAAGAGCAGGACAAGGACGGTCAGCAGAATCGCCTGAACCGCGGTATTGCTGAGATTTGACATGGATCGGTTGATGAAGGTCGCCTGGTCGAAAACCGTGTCAACGGTAACCCCTTTGGGGATTTCATTGAGGATTTGAGGAAGTTGTTCCCGGACTTTATTGGAGACATTGAGGGTGTTTGCATCCGATTGCCTCTGGACCATCAGGATCACGGCAGGCGCCCCATTGGTCCAGACCCGCTGGCGCTGCTCCGTGAACCCGTCTACGACATCCGCCACATCTTTGATGCGCAGCACCGAGCCCTCCATCACCGCGATGGCTGTTTCCTCAATTTCCTCAATGGATCGGTATTCCCCCAGGGTTTGAATGGTGAATTCCCTTTCCTTGTCTTCGATCCATCCCGAAGGAAGTTGCATATTGTTCATTCTCAGGGCATTCTGAACCTGGGCAATGGATGCATGATGGGCGTGGAGGCGGACCGGGTCCACCAAGACCTTGATTTCCCGCTTCAGCCCCCCCATGGTGGCGGCGGAAGCCACTCCCGGAATTCGTTCCAGCCGGGGTTCGATTTCAATTTCCGATATTCTGCGTAGTTCGGCCATGCCGTGAACTTTTGAGCCAACGGTGAAAAAAATGATGGGTTGCATGGAGGGGTCAAAGGAAAAAACCATGGGATCCGTGGTGTCATCCGGAAGCGTTTCGTCAACAAAATCCAAAACGTTCCGAACGTCGGTCTCGGCCTGATTCATATCCGTTCCCCAATCGAATTCAAGCATAATCAGGGACAGACCCTGGCGGGAATTGGAGGTGATGGTTTTTACATTCTTCACCGAGGCTACCACTTCTTCGATGGGCCGGGTGACGACATTCTCCATATCAAAGGGGCCCACTCCCGTATACTGGGTGATGATGGAAATCATGGGAAAGGTGAGGTCCGGATAAAGATCCACCTTAAGACGACCCAGGGAAAAAAGACCAAACCCTACGGCAATGAGGTATATCATAAAAAAGGTGACGCCGCGCTGAATGGCTGTTGATGTGATCCTCATGATAATGCCCGTCTTCTTATGAAGTGTTATTTTTCGCCGGTGCCGGCAAGCATTACAGCAACGCCGTCCCGGAGGTTTTTCTGGCCTGACACCACCAGGTTTTCTCCCGCAGAAAGTCCGGATCTTACGGCAATGCTCTTATGATCGGCATAAACCACCTCAAGCTTTCGCTGTTCGGCCTTGGACGAGGCGTTGACCACAAAGGCATAGTAGTCCTTAAGTACCTGATCCTGGCCGTTCTCTCTTTTGAGCGTTGTATGCTCAAGAACCACATGTCTGGGGATTACGATGAGGTCTTTAAGAAGGCCTGTGGTTACCCGGATTTTGGCGAACATTCCCGGTTTTAAGATGTGGTCTGAATTGGGAATCAGAACCTCAATCATGGCCATTCGGGTCAAGGGGTCCAGCACCGGGCTAATTTTTGAAACATTGCCGGAGAAGATTCTGTCCGGATAGCTTCTCACCATCACTTCAGAAGGTTGTCCAAGACTCAACATTCCGAGGTCAGTTTCCGTGGCCTCAAACTGGATCTTCACATGGTCCATCTGAACCACGGTGGCAACCGGAAGGGAGGGCATGGCCATGTCCCCGGTTTCGAGAAATCGCTTTCCGATAATTCCGGAAATGGGAGCGGTAATGGTGGCGTCCTTGTGCTGGCTTAAAGCAGTGGCCAGAATAGCTTTGGCCTGCTCCACCTGGGCGGTCAGAGACTCCAGTTGGCTTTCCACGGCATCATACTGCTGTTTGCTGACGGCATTGACTTTAAACAGATTCCGGGTTCGGTTAAAATCAGATTTAAGATTTACTTGCCGGGTTTGCAGGGCGGCAAGCCCGGCCTCGGCTTGCTCCACACCGTGCTGAATGGTTTCGGCCAATACCCTTGCGATGGGTTCTCCCCGGTGGATCGTATCCCCTTCATCCACATAGTAGATTTCAATGCGCTCAGGAATTTTGGAAAAAACCCGGACTTCCAGTTCGGCCTTGATATCTCCGGAGGAATCAAGGGATTTTTTTATTTCTCCCAGGCTTACGGTTGAAATTTCTACAGGAATTCGGATTTCTTTGGTTGGCTCCACCTGGGTTTTACACCCGGGTGTTATCAGGATTACCAAGAAGAGGCCCTTTAGGAGGGTGCGTTTTCTCATGTTGATCTCCGGAAAGAATTGACGGTGATGGAGTAGCTTATTGTAGAAAGTATACTTTATAACCTGAAAACCCTAAGCCGATCAAGCGGTTTTAAGCTCGATGGCTCGATGGCTTGGGGCCATTGGGTTGTTGGGAGGGTGGCGAGAGGGGGCTTATTAAAAGAGAAAGTTTATCCTCGCCATTTAAGCTCTTCCACCGTGGATTTGCCTTCTGCCCTAATTAAACCCGGCAGTTCCTGGTCGGCCACTTGGGCCATGTCTTCCGAAGAGGGTTTTCCAACAAACACGAGGCGTTTGCGCGGGCATTTTTTTACAGCCAGTTCCACATTGTCCAGGATGTTCAGCGAATACTTATCATAATCAATGGAGGAGAGGTTGTTTTGCACCTTGAAAAGACCCGAGGATTTTTCACAGGCTTTACAGCCGATACACCCCACGGTGCAAACTTTTCTCACTTCAGGACCGCTGTCCAGATTGGAGCAGGTAACCGCCAGCATGCGTTCCGTCTTAAAAGGATTGATGGTGATGATTCTGCGCGGACAAGCCTTGGCGCAGGCCCCGCATCCAACACATTTTTCGTAATCCACCACAGCAAGCCCATCCACCACGGTAATGGCGTCAAAGGCACAGGCTGTTGCACAATCTCCAAACCCCAGGCACCCGTAAGTGCAACCCTGAATTCCGGAAACCAGGTTGGCGGAGCCGCATTTTCTTTCACCCAGATAGGGAGACCGGCCAAGCCGTTCGCTGTAAGTGGCTCCGCAGTGAATGATGGGACGGAAAGGAAAGGTTTGCTCAACCTTCACGCCGAGTATCTCGGCCAGGGCTTTGGCGCAGTTTTCGCCTCCCACGGTGCATTTATCTACATTTACGGTACCCGCAACCACGGCCTCGGCATAATCGCCGCATCCCACATATCCACACCCCCCGCAGTTTGCACCCGGCAAGGCATGAATACAGGCCTCAACCCTGGGGTCCACCTCAATTTCAAAGGCTTTATTGGCCCAGCCCAGTATATAGGATAAGACAACGGCCATGGCAAACAGGGTGCCTGCTGAAATTCCCACGGTGATCCATGTCATAAGGCAGATCCTTTTTCCATGCTTTTTTCTTTCATAACGGCTTGAACCACTGGTTTTTCTTGGGTCATGGCTTTTTTAAGCCCGGCGTCAACGCCTGTGAATCCCGTAAACGCCATGGCCATGATCCCTCCGATGATCAGGGTAATGGCAGCCCCTCTAAAGGGTTTGGGTACATCGCAAAGCTCAAGTTCCTCCCGAATGCCCGACATGATCACGATGGAGATGGTGAATCCAACACCCCCGAAAAAGGCCAGGGTGAGCGCTCTGCCCAGGTCCCATGCTTCCGCGGGATTTTCCGCTCCGGCCACTTTGCTCATGATGGTGAGGCAGGCGAAAAGAATGGCGCAGTTGGTGGTGATCAGGGGTAGAAAAACGCCAAACGATTTGTAAAGCATGGGAAAGGCTTTTCTCAAGTACATTTCCACAAACTGAACCGACGAGGCGATGGCAAAAATGTAAACGATATAGCTCAAAATGGACAAGTCTATGCCGGCGGCCTGTTCAGGAGAGGTGAAAAACCCGGCGATCCAACTGGATAGGGGGGCTCCCGGCATGAGAATGTAGGCTGTGAACGTCCAGCTGATGAATGCGGCAATGCAAATCACGAAGGTTACGGCGCAGCCCATGCCAAAGGCAAGGTCAACTTTTCGTGACACGCCGATGAAGGGACAAATGCCGACAAAGTAATAAAACACAAAATTATTAATAATGGCGGCACTTAAAGCAATTAATGTAATATCAATAATATAATTCATAAAATCTGACCTCTGCTCACTTTTTTCCTGGTTCGGTCAAGCGGTTGACAACCGCCAGAAGGAGGCCGAAGGTAAAGAAGGCCCCCGGGGGAAGCACCATGATCACCCAATCCGGCCATTGAACCGGAAGAATTCTGAATTGAAAAATCATGCCGGTTCCCAGGATTTCCCTGACGATGGCGATGCTGCTTAATCCAAGGGCGAATCCAAGGGACTGGCCCACGGCATCGGATGCACTGACCCAGACCGATTGTTTGGAGGCGCACACCTCGCACCGGCAGATGATGATGCAGTTGACGATGATCAAGGGGATGTAGGGCCCCAGGGTTTTGCTCATGTCATAAAGATAGGCTGCCAGGAAACGGTCTGCGATGGTGACGAAGGTCGCAATGGTCAGCGTGAACACCACGATTCGCAGATGGGGTTTTAGCAGCCCCCGGATCAGGCTGGTCATGACATTGGCGCACAGCAGAACAAAACCAGTGGCAGCAGCCATGGTCAGCGCGGCTTTTAACCCGTTGGTTACGGCCAGGGTCGGGCAAAGTCCAAGCAATTGACGATATGTCGGGTTTTCAGGAAGGATCCCCTGAATAAACCTTTCCATGGCTGTGGGGGCATTAGACGAATTGTCAGTCATATCAATTGTCCTTTGCATTCATTAAGGGTTGATGGAGATCCGATACGGCGGAATTTATAATATCGGTAACGGCGCGGGACGATATGGTGGCTCCGGTAATGGCTTCAATTTCCCCGGATGTCGAGGCTTTGCCTTTAATCACCTTCAGGGCGGGGAAACTCGGAATGTCGACAAACTGACTTCGCCATTCATCGGTTACGATTTTATTGCCGAGTCCCGGGGTTTCTTTTTGTTCAAGGATAAAGAGGCCGGTTATTTTGTCCAGGGTCGGGTTCAAACCGAAAAGAAGTTCTATGCGGTCTGCATACCCCTGGCCGTTGGTCTTTATCCCGTAACCCTTAAGCTCTCCTTTGTCCCGGACCGCATAAACGTTGTAATAGACTTTTCTGCCGATCTTATCCACGGTGATGGTGCTTGGTGTAATGAGAGGGGGTCGATTTTCAGCAGCCATTTTATCTGCGCCCTCTTTTCCCAGAACCAGCGCGGGAACTTTTTCCAGGGTTTCGTTCCGCCTGTTTTTTTCAATGGTGGGGCCAAGCTTGATTTGGACCCCCGCAAGCATTGCACCGAAGAAAAGCGCAATGGTTAAAACCAGCCAAGCCTGCATGATTTTATTTTCTCTGATCCAATCCATATTTGTAAAACCTTTTTCTGGTTTTGAGTCAGCCCCAATGTTCCAGGCTTATTTCTTCTATTTTTTATAAGGACACATTGACCTATCCGGCATCATCAGGCTTTGCCCAGGGGCCGGGGGATGGTCCATCGGTTGATCAAAGGGGTCAGAGCATTCATAAATAGTACGGCAAACATCACCCCTTCGGGGTAACCGCTGAAAAGGCGCAAGACCATGGTGATAAATCCCACACCGGCCCCGAAGATCAGCTTACCTTTGGGGGTAAGCGGTGAGGTCACCGGATCGGTTGCGATGAAAAACGCACCGAAAAGAAGTGCTCCGCCGAACAGATGGTGCAGCGGGGTCCAGCCTGATTCGACATTTGAAAAAGAGGACAGGGACCCCATCAGAATGGCGATTCCGATCATGCCTGCCGGAATTTCCCAGGACGCCGTTCGTCGAATACAGAGGTACAGGCCCCCGAGAATGCAGGCAAGGGCGTTGGTTTCCCCTAAAGATCCGTTATACGCCCCCCAGAACAGGGTTGAAAGGGGGGTGATAATGTCCGATTGCTGGAAAGCGGTGAGGGGGGTTGCCTTGGTTAAAATACTGATTCCACTGGATGCCGATTCGTATCCGGAGGCGGCCAGGGCTGCGGAAAAGGCGATCATGACAAAAGCCCGGCCCACCATGGCCGGATTGAAAATGTTCATGCCGATGCCGCCAAAAACCGTTTTGCCGATACCGATGGCGGT
>Ga0180732_1002258_pt1 | contig 10526 bp, 7 predicted proteins | sample KR11_01MetaG_FD_148674 | JGI IMG/M metagenome (GOLD analysis project Ga0180732, IMG submission 148674) | Groundwater microbial communities from the Olkiluoto Island deep subsurface site, Finland - KR11_0.1 MetaG | ecosystem: Environmental > Aquatic > Deep subsurface > Groundwater | place...
AATTTTTAAAAAAATGCCCAATTTGTGAGACTGAGGACTTTCAGAAGCATCTTGAGTTGAATGATTATTTCCTCAGTCAGGAAGCATTTATAATTCAAAAATGTGTTAATTGTAGTCTTCTGTTTACTAATCCACGGCCTGCAAAAGAGAGAATAGGTTCTTATTATTTATCCGAAAATTATATTTCTCATTCAAATAGTAAAAAAGGTTTTTTTGCTAGTTTGTATCAATTTGCCAGAAAAGTTAATTTAGCATCAAAGTATGCGATAATAAAAAAGCATATTAAAACAGGAAATGCTTTGGATATTGGTAGTGGAACAGGACATTTTTTAAATTATTTGAATAAGAAACGTTGGAATATTCAAGGAATTGAACCAAATAAAGATGCTGCTGATTTTGCAAGAGAGAATTTTAAATTGGAGATTAATAATGAATCAAAATTGGGCGAATTTGAAAATGGGTTTTTCGATTTAGTTACAATGTGGCATGTTCTTGAGCATGTTCACGATTTAAACGAACGCCTCGCTCAAATTCATCGAATATTAAATACCAAAGGCCTGTTAATTATAGCATTACCAAATCACGAATCCTATGATTCTAAATATTATGTTAAATATTGGGCAGGCTATGATGTACCGAGACATTTATATCATTTTAGCAAGGATGACGTTTTTCGTTTAGCTGAAAAACACAATTTCAGAGTTGAAAATATAGTACCAATGAAACTAGATTCTTTTTACGTGAGTTTTTTATCAGAAAAATATAAAAGAGCAAATGGATGTTTAATTCGTACATTTTTTATCGCTTTGCTATCTAATTTGAAAAATACTTCAAAAAATCCAAATTCCTCAAGTTTGATATACCTTTTGAGACCAATTGAGGCCTAAATTCGCGATTTAATTACGTTTACATATACGCTGGGGTTGGTAGTTGGATTTATAGAGAAATGGCCTTATTTGCTACGTTTTGTAACTATACTTCATATCAATATCTTATCATCCAAAAACAACCGAAATTTAACTTTTTATTAGTCATTCTTACCAAAAGCGGCTATTAGGAACTAATTTAATTGTTTTTCTTTGCAAACAAAAAAAATTACGATGCAACATAAAATCCAAAACATAAGAAATCTTACAGAATCTACATATATTATCCGATTAGACAAAAACAATTTTGATTTTCGGGCGGGCCAATATTTAAGTTTAGGATTACCCGACGATGTTAACATGAGAGAATATTCCATTTATAGTGGAGTTAACGATCCGTATATTGAAGTCCTAATTAAGGAAGTTAAAGAAGGAGATGTTTCTGTATTGTTGAAAAAAACAAAAATCGGACAAGGATTAAATTTGGAAGGTCCGTATGGATTTTTTACTTTGCGCGAAAAGGATATTGAAAACCGTGAATTTATTTTCCTGGCCACCGGAACAGGTATTTCACCTTTTCATAGTATTATACGTACTTATCCAAAATTGAATTATAAACTTATTCATGGAGTACGTTATTCGAACGAAACCTACGATAAATGCGATTATGAAAAGGAACGTTATTTCGCAGCTACTTCAAAAGATAGTAACGAGCAATTTCAAGGCAGATTAACCAATTATTTAAAAACACTTAATCCAAGTCTTGAAACTTTATGCTATCTGTGCGGAAATGTTGATATGATTCATGATGCCTATGATATTTTACAATCTAAAGGAATTCCTGTTGATCAGATACATTCTGAGGTTTATTTTTAATTTTGGTAAAACCGTATGTCTCAAAATCTATTTTGTAAGTTGAAATATGCTGAACATAAATCCACAAAAAAGCAAATTGTGATGCAAGAAAAAACCTTTGCGGAAAAGATTTTCGGAGCTAAAGCCGGAACTATTATTTTTAAAATACCTGATATTGTGCTATCTCACGATAATACTTCAAACATTTACGATACGTTTATAAAAATGAAGGGCGTTAAAGTTAAAGATCCTAATCAACTCCTAATAGTTCTCGATCATAATGCACCGCCAACCAATGCTAAATTGGCCAATGATTATCAAAAAATTCGTGAAATAGTTTCCGAACAATGTATTACAAATTTTCATGATGCAGGAAAAGGTATCAGTCATCAAATTATGGCTGAATATGCAAAGCCCGGAATGTTAATTGTTGGAAGCGATAGTCACACATGCACAGCCGGAGCATTTAATGCTTTTGCAGCAGGAATTGATCGCACAGAAGCAGCAGGACTTTGGAAGCAAGGCGAAACTTGGTTTAGAGTTCCTGAATCGATTAAAATTACTCTTAATGGTAAACTTGCTGATGATGTTTACGCTAAGGATCTTTCTTTATGGATTATCGGCATGATTGGAAGTAGCGGTGCAGATTATAAATCGATTGAATATCATGGCGTTGGAGTAAAAACTTTAAGCATTTCACAGCGCATGACTATTGCAAATCTTGCTTCAGAAATGGGAGCGAAGAATGCTGTATTTCCTTATGATGAACTACTGGAAGAGCATATTGGTAAATCACAAAATTCAGTTTGGGCTGATAAGAAAGCAAATTATTTTAAAGAAATAGAGATAGATTTAAGCTCAATTTTTCCGCTTGTAGCTGTTCCTCATCAAGTTGATAATGTTAAATCTTTGAGTCAAGTAGCAGGAATCAAACTTCATCAATCAATGGTTGGAACATGCACCAACGGACGTTATGAAGATTTGGAAATTGTGGCTAAAATACTCAAAGGAAAAAAACTTCCGTCAGGATTTCAAATGTTAATTGTTCCGGCATCTCAAAAAATATATCTTCAAGCAATTAAAAATGGATTAGTCGAGGTATTTATTGAAGCAGGCGCGCATGTTTTATCTTCATCTTGTGGGCCATGTCTTGGAACAGGACAAGGAATTCCGGCTGATAATTATAATGTTATAAGCACTTCGAATCGAAATTTTAGAGGTCGAATGGGAAACAATAGCGCAAATATTTATTTAGCATCGCCGGCAGTTGTTGCATATTCTTCATTGGCCGGAGAAATAGTTGATTCCAGAGAGAATTCAAATATCAATGAAACATTTCCATATACACTTGAAAATGAGAATATAGTGGAGATTAATGAGGGAGAAAATCGTTATTTCTCTTGTGTTTGGAATTATTCAGATATCGACAATTTTAATACCGATCAAATGTTTGCCGGAAATCTAACTTACAACATAAATAGTTCTGATGCTGATTCCATTATGCCTCATTTGTTTGTTAGTTTCGACAGTAATTTTACCAAAAATGTTCGTTCCGGCGATATTATGTTGGCCGGTCATAATTTTGGTTGCGGCAGCTCGCGCGAACATCCTGCCGTTGGATTAAGACATGCAAGAATTAAAGCGATAATTGTAAAATCGGTAAATCGAATATTTTATCGTTCTTCTGTTAATCAAGGGTTACCGATAATTATTTTGCCCGAAGCAGTAAATGCATATAAATCTGGAGATAAAATAAGGATAGATATGGAACATGGTGAAGTAATTGTAAACGACCAAATCTTTAAATTTGAACCACTTCCTGATAAATTGATGAAAATTTTCTCGGCCAAAGGCCTGATAAATTATATTCGAGACTTAGAAGCATAAAAAAAGGATAGACTTTGGTGGGTTTATCATCTGATTAGTAAAGTGTTGGAATAAATATTTAACGCAAAGTTCGCAAAGCTAAATGCGCAAAGAACGCTAAGCTTTAATTAAATACATTTCGCGAAACACTACCGTTTCATCTCGGTGAATTATGCGTTAAAATAAATATAACCGAATCTGCATATTTTTTATGTTGAGATTAACAAAAAAGTGCCCTTTCTTAATAATCCGAAAGCAGATTTTGTAAATTCTTAAACCGATTCTGATAATCGTCCATAGAGCGTCTTATAACCTCTCTGGCTTCTTCAAATCCAAAAGTGTGAGTAATTTCTACTTGAGCCTTTCCTGCCTTTCCGGGCAAATCTTTATATGTGAGAAAATAGTGCTTTAAACGTTCAATAATCAGTTCTGGAGCATCACTAATATCTTTAAATCCACCATAAACAACATCGCCGAACAAAACAGCAATAATTTTATCGTCAGCTTCGTTGCCATCCAACATTCTGAAACCTCCGATTGGAATAGCTTTTACCAAAATATCGCCATGCGTAATTTCTTTTTCAGTCATCACACAAATGTCAATAGGATCTTTATCCCCGATAATATTATCTCGGCCAGTTTTTTCACGACAATATGCCGCAACACTTTCTTCAGAATAAGACTGTGGAATAAATCCATAAAGTGCCGGAACGGTATTGCTATATTTTTGAGGTCTGTCAAGTCTTAAATAGCCCGATTCTTTATCAACTTCATATTTAACTGTATCGGTTGGAACCATTTCGATATAGCAAGTTATTACATTTGGTGCATCATCACCAATATTAACGCCATGCCAAGGATGCGATTTATATCTGAGACCCATTAGTTTACCAATTGGATCCATTAGGGAATTTCTCATTTTATGTGGCTTTAAATTTTAATTCTATAATATTTATTATGCAATAATCCGCTGATGTAATATCTCAGAACCCAATGTAATTCTATCGCATTATTATTTTATTACTCCAAGCTCTTTTCCAACTTTAATAAAAGCCGTTATTGCTTTATCCAGATGAGCTTGTTCGTGAGTTGCAGATAATTGAACGCGAATTCGTGCTTCTCCTTTTGGAACAACCGGAAAATAAAAACCGATAACATAAACTCCTTCATCCAATAATTTAGCGGCAAATTCTTGCGATAATTTAGCATCGTACAACATTACTGCAGCAATAGCGGATTTTGTTGGTTTTATATCGAAACCAGCAGCAAGCATTTTCAGCATAAAATAATCAGTATTTTTATGCAATTTATCCTGAAGCTCAGTTGTTTCAGCCATCATTTCGAACATTTTAATTCCTGCATTTACCACCATTGGAGGAAGTGAATTAGAAAATAAATATGGACGAGAACGCTGACGAAGCATATCGATGATTTCTTTTTTTCCTGTAGTAAATCCGCCGATTGCGCCACCAAAAGCTTTTCCAAGTGTTCCGGTAATAATTTCAGCTTTGCCTCGAATATCAAAAAGTTCTGTAACTCCGCGTCCGGTTTTGCCGACAACTCCGGCAGAATGACTCTCGTCAATCATTACCATTGCATCATATTTATTTGCCAAAGCAATTATTTTATCCATTGGAGCAACATTACCATCCATCGAAAAAACACCATCGGTAACAATTAGTCGGAAACGATCTTTTTGTGCTTCAACCAATCTTTGTTCAAGTTCTTCCATATTTGCATTCGCATAGCGATAACGCTTTGCTTTACACAATCTTACGCCATCAATTATTGATGCATGATTTAATGAATCGGAAATAATTGCATCTTCTTCAGATAAAAGCGGCTCAAAAACACCTCCGTTAGCATCGAAAGCGGCAGCATAAAGAATGGTATCATCTGTGCCAAAATATTCAGCTATTTTTTGCTCCAAAGTTTTATGCAAATCTTGTGTTCCACAAATAAATCGAACCGACGACATTCCATAACCGTGAGAATCTAAAGCTTCTTTGGCGGCATTGATTAATTTTGGACTATTCGAAAGGCCAAGATAATTATTGGCGCAAAAATTAAGCACTTCCTTTCCGCTCGAAACTCTAATTGATGCACCTTGTGCACTTGTGATTATACGTTCGTTTTTGAAAAGTCCGGCATCTTTAATTTGGCCAAGCTCATTATTTAAAAAGGTTTTAAATTTGGTGTACATAGTTTATTGTTTTTTATCGCATGCAAAAGTAAACATTTTAAATGCGTAAAAACTATGTAGCTGTCAAACCGATTAAATTCCGGTAGTATTCAAATTACCCAAACTAATGGTAATCAATCGCTTTTTATCTACTGAAGCATCTGAAGTAATATTTAAACTTACCTGCAAATGAAGGTTATAAATATTCAAACTCATTTCTTTGGAAAGAATATGACCGATTTTTAAAATATCGGAATTTATAATGCCGTTATTTCGAGAGCTTTTTAATCCAAGTATTTCATTTTCACCTTCTTCGATAAATTTATGATCATAATCCTGAAAGTGATAAATATTGGCTACATCGTAAATAGTATAAACTTGAAGGTTTTCAATTCCATCGATATTAGTTAAAAACCAATTGTAAGTGTTCTCATCAAGAAGGCAACGGTTCAAACTGTCTTTTTCTAAAATTCTGGCATTATTAATAATTGCACTACCATAAAAATTATTGTCAAAAGAAAATAAAGTATCGTAAGTAATTGCATATCTTAAACTTATAGCACCAATTATTTTTCTTAATTTAGGAAAAAGGTGATATGAGTTATAAGCCCGAACAACAATTTCAAAATTAATTACAAAGATTAACGAATGCATTGGCGAATCTAAAATCAAAAATCCTCCGTCGCCTGTACTAATAAACGATTGTTCAATTTTTTTTGTATCATAAAGCTGAAAAATAAACTGATTTGATTGCAAGCAAAGCTTGATAGTTTTTATGAAGAAAATTTTAAACAAACTTGGTATCATGGTCTGTTCCAAATGTTTAAACAGTCCATAACGATAAATATCGATACCTAGTACCGATTTTCGCCAAAGATTTTTCGGATCGATGTAAGACGATAATGCTTCGTATAATTGATCGCTATCAGGAACCATATTCGTTTTTTCGTAAACAGATTCCTTGTCTTCTTTGCGAAGAATCTCTAAAATTTTATCAAAATCTAATTTTTTTATTTCGCGTTTTTGTTGTTTCATTTGTCTGTTATTTTAGAACTATTCTTCCAAGTCGCTCCGAAATCAATTTCTGTATATTTTGTTTTTTTAGAATTAACATGAGCAATTTTTCTCTTTCTTTTTCAGGTGCGCCCTTCAGTGTGTTTTGAAGCTCATGAATTTCCTGTTCCAGCTTTCGTTGTTTGAATGATAAAATAGAATTATTAACTGATTTTTGCAACACTTCTTCCTCAATGGGCACATGAATTTTCTCACGTTTCATCCAGTTTTCGGATAAGCTATATGGCGTACTCAAAATATCAGCTGCTATTTGAACAATCGCTTCTTCATCGCTATTGATAAATACTTGATGATTTGGTAAATTGTTTGAAGTAATACCTTCTTTAAAAGCGTTATAAATTTGCTGATATTGAGGACTTAAAAAACTTAACTCGTCATCTTCGAGCTGTTCCACGATAAAAGCTGCTACATTTACATCAATTACTTTTTCATCAGAACTTTCGTTTTCTTTAAATCTATATTCGAAAGAATTATTTCCAAAAAGCAATAATAATCGAATTAAATTTTCTTCTTGATAAGCCAGAGGCGATTTGCTTTCTTCCTTTATTCGGATTTGCGGTAGTGCCTGTTTTTGAGTTACAATTTCTGTTTCTTGAAAAGTAATTGCCTTGTCATTTTGCAATTTCCGCAACCGTTTATTCAAATCGTTTACCAAAGCTTGTTCAGGAATATCGAGTAGGAGAGAGCATTCCTTAACATAAACCGAGCGCATAATCTCGTCGGGAATAACTGAAATTGACTGAACAATTTCTTTAATAAGTTCGCCTTTTTTTATTGGATCATGTGCTGCTTCTTCGTATAAAAGCTTGGTTTTAAATCGAATAAAATCATTTGCTTGAGTTTCCAGAAAAGTTTCAACTTCAGTTGCGGAATGTGATCGAGCGTAAGAATCAGGATCTTCGCCTTCGGGGAAAAGAACAATTTTCACATTCAAACCTTGTTCCAAAATCAAATCAATTCCACGAAAACTTGCTTTAATTCCGGCCGTATCACCATCATATAAAATGGTGATATTGTGCGTAAAGCGTTTTATTAATTTAACCTGATCGATAGTTAAAGATGTTCCCGAACTGGCAACAACATTTTCTATTCCGCTCTGATGCAGCGAAATAACATCGGTATAACCTTCAACTAAAAAACAATTGTCAGTTTTTAGAATTGCTTGACGAGCAAAATAAATTCCGTACAGAACTTTGCTTTTGCTGTAAATTTCTGATTCAGGTGAATTTAAATATTTGGCAGCAGTCTTTTCGCTTGTTAAAATTCGTCCTCCAAATCCAATTACACGCCCCGAAAGATTATGAATAGGAAACATTATACGACCTTTAAACCTGTCGAATTGTTTATTATTCTCTTTTACAATGGTTAAGCCTGTTTTTTCGAGCGAAACCAAAGGATAAGCATTTGTTTGAGCATAATCTGTAAAGGCTGTCCATTCTTCAGGACTATAACCTAATTCAAATTTCTTGATAAGAGCATCATTTATTCCTCTTTCACGCAAATATGATAATCCAACGGCTTTTCCTTTGACATCGTTCCAAAGTGTATCTACAAAATAATTCTTAGCGAATTCGGAAACATGATAAAGACTTTCACGTTCGGTAGTAGCTTGTTGTTGCTCAGGAGTTTGTACAACTTCTTCGATTAAAATATGATATTTTTTTGCAAGATATTTTAGTGCTTCAACGTAGCTAAAATGCTCATGTTCCATTAAAAACTTGGTGGAATTTCCTGCAACGCCGCAACCAAAGCATTTGTAAATTCCTTTTGCCGGTGAAACTGTAAACGAAGGCGTTTTTTCGTTGTGAAATGGGCAATTACCCAATAAATTAGTTCCACGCCTTTTAAGCGGAACAAATTCGCCGATCACTTCCTCGATACGAGCAGTTTCGTGTATTAATTGTATGGTTTCGTTTGGAATCAAAAGTTTTTTGGATTTTTACAAAAATAGTATTAATCGCTTTGCGGAAGAATTGAATTTTTGAAAAAAATATAAAATGATAAGGGAGTTTAAGAGACTGTCTGAAATTTAATAGAATTATGTTATAATAGTTTTTATTTTTTTGTCATCCTGAGCGATAGCGAAGGATCTCTATAATATTCATCTAAATGAGATTACCTTCGGTGAGGGCTGCGCCGTTGGTGGCTTAATTTTTCTTGCCACTCACCCAAGGTGAAACCCACCAAAATTTTAACGTACAAAAAATGTAACTATTTAGCTTGTTTAATTTATTGAAAAATAACATTTACCGCAGAGGGCGCAAAGTTTTACGCTGCCTTTGGCAGCGGTCTTTGCGATTTCTTTGCGATTTCTTTGCGGTAAAAACAAATACTTGACAATGAGTTAAATAGACCTACTAAATAGTTACCAAAAAATAACTTAACAATAAATTTAGACAGCTTCTTACCTTTTTAATTAACTAAATTTTTTCTCGGCACGAATAACTCCTCTTCTTAAATATGGCGGCAAAAATGTACTTGCTTCGGTATAAATCATATATCCTTGAGAATAAGATGTTAAAAAATCTCTTTTCTCCAAATAATCCTTAAAAATCTTCTCATCATTAGGCTTATGATAACTGCATAAAGCTATTTTTAATTGATGATTGCTAGATAATATTTCTGAGCAACCATTTAATACTTTTTCTTCGGAGCCTTCTACATCAATTTTTAAGAAATCAAACATCTCTTTATCTTTAAAGAAAACATCAAGCGAAACGTTTTTTTCATCATTTTTATCAGAAACAAATTTGTTAATAATTTCAACTTTATCTTTCCATGGAGAAAAAGTTGCGTTTAATGCTTCTATCCAGTTTTTATCAGTTTCGAATAAATACACTTTTTTAACTTTTTCGATAACCGATAAAGCTAAATTACCTTCGGCTGCGCCAATATCAACAAGTATGTCGTTGTTTTCCAAATTAAAGTTATTGGTTAAATAACGATGAGGAGAATTGATGTCTTGCTCAATCAAAAGAGCTTTGTAATTTCTTTTTATTCCGCGAGTTGAGGATTTTCTTCTAAAATACAATCGTTTTCCATCAATCAAAATATACTTAAGCTTAAGTGCTTTATCTTTATAAACAAAAATATTATTTCTTTTATAATTCTTTTGGAAAGGATATGGAAAAACACATAATTTATTGGCATTCAAATAATCAATGGCGACTTTTTCTTCTTCGTTAATTGATGATTTTGGCAAATCGTTATAATATTTAAGAATGATTTGTTTATCGTAATAATCATTTAAAGGCTTTCTAATGAATTTAGGTATAAGTCGATAATAAAATGATTTTCTTTTTTGACTCATATTGAAGAATTAATTTTTAATATCAGCGTTACAATCAGGCAGTTAAATGCATTTTATGCTTTAAACTGTTTTTCCGGAAAGAAAAATGTAAAATTACTAAAAAGTTTTAAAGAGGAATAACAAGCTCACTCTGAAAATAATTATCAGTATTCAGATTGGGGTTAGAGCCAACGACAATAAATAATCTTGTTTCACACAGTTAACAGGCTACGTGGAAAAAGCAACAAATATAATTGCAAGACTTTGAAATTTGTCAACAAAGGACTTTAGTCCAACATGCTCATTATGGGGCTAAAGCCCGTTGTACTTGATTACTTCTTATGCGTTGGCTAAAGCCAACGACAATAAATATTCTTGTTTACCACAGTTAACA
>Ga0180732_1002259_pt1 | contig 10518 bp, 20 predicted proteins | sample KR11_01MetaG_FD_148674 | JGI IMG/M metagenome (GOLD analysis project Ga0180732, IMG submission 148674) | Groundwater microbial communities from the Olkiluoto Island deep subsurface site, Finland - KR11_0.1 MetaG | ecosystem: Environmental > Aquatic > Deep subsurface > Groundwater | place...
GTGTTTAACATCGAGATTGAGGTGGACAACTGGGTAGTAAATACTACAGCTCTCCTAAAGAACGTTGTGGTGGAAACTGCCAACAGCGGTAACATCGGGGTTACTATTGATATTCCCGCGGACTTAATCCAGATCTCAATTGCTCCCAGTAGTGTAGACTTTGGTACAGTCTACCCAGGACACAGTTCAGAAGTTAAGAACCTGACTATCACTAACACTGGAACTGTGACCGAGAATGTTAGCGCTTCAACTGCATCAGAGTTTTACAGCAATTGTCTTAAGATGGATAGCAAAGCTGTAGCGCTCTGGAGTGTTAGTCTCACGGAGGCTGCTAATAAAGTGGTGTCCCTGCAGGTAACAGTACCTAGTTCCGGTGTAAGTGGTACAAAGACTGGAACTATAGTTTTCTGGGCAGAAAAAATTCCGTAGAGGGTAGAGAAGTAGAGGGTAGTGATACCCTCTACTTTCCTATGAAGGAAAGAAGATGAGACGAATAATACTGATAGTGGCGATGCTGCTTGTAGCTCTAGTGGCTGTACCTGTTAGTGCCTCAAGTCTGGGGATAAGTCCCTCAGGTCCACTAGAGTTAAACATTCTCAGTAGTGGGACAGGTACTCTAGACTTTACTGTCTCTGGGGTAGTGGGTAACTTACATATTGACTTGGAAGATATTCCACTTAGTTTATCTCCAGGTGATGTAAGTGTGGTAGAGGGTCAGGTAGTGACTGTGATTATCCAGGGAAATGGCACTAATGGTGTCTATAATGGGAAGATAAGGTTCCTAGCCTCCTCTGGTAATGTTGCGGTAGGCATAAAGGTGAAGCTTACAGTAAATGTGGGTGTAGTTGTGGAAATTCCTCTCCCTGCGTCTATTCCTGTCGGAGGAACTTCTGGATGGTCTTCTGCTCCGAGTACTGTATCCTCTTCTGATAGCAAGGTTAGTCTATCTGTTCCATCTGGTACTGTAATGAGAACTGCAGCTGGGCAGCTGATCTCCGAGCTAACAGTTACACCCATTAGTAATCCTCCTCCTGCACCCCAGAATTTTAGTGTGGTAGGTATGGTCTACGATTTCGGACCTTCTGGAGCAGTCTTTGACTCCCCTATCACTCTGACGTTTAAGTACTCTGATTCTGATATTCCAAAAGGGGTAGATGAGGTTGGTCTAACTGTTGCTTACTACAACGAGGCTGTTAGTAAGTGGATAGAGCTTACAGGCTGTGTGGTTGATCCAGTAGCCAATACTGTTACTGTATCTGTAAGTCACTTTACTAGATATGCCATTCTTGCTAAACTACTAGTAGTGTCTCCTCCTCTAGTGACTCCCACTATTCCAGAATCAATAGTTTCTCCAGTACCTACTCCCGCAGTAGTAATTCCTGTTCCACCAGTGGTGGTCCCTACTCCCCAAGCAGGGATTCCAACTCCGGAGCAGCCAGTAGTACCGATTGGTGTTAGTGGATGGCTGATATTTGGGCTAGAGGCATTGGTACTTGTAGTAGGGTTTGGAGGTTATGTGGTATGGAAGAGGAAGAGAGTGAAAAAATAACTTATGTTCTGACTCAGACCATCAGCTGCGGTTGGTGGTCTGGAATGAGGAGATAAGTAAAGGAAGGGTTCTGTGTTAAGAGAGACTATCAAAGACGAAGTAGTTGATCCTGTCATAACAGACATTTGGCGCGCTTCGGAGGTGGGCGAGCTGTGTGAAGCTTACTTGTGTCACGTCCGTCTTGGGAATCAACCGGCGAAGATGCCTGGAAGAATTCGGCATCTTTTGGATGATGGTGGACTTCATGAAAAGGATATCGTGAATCGTCTTAAACAAGGCGGTTTTGACACTCTCTATACCGGTGACGACCAACTGTACGTTCACTGTGTAGACGGAGATGTTCGAATCAATGGTCATCCAGATGGTCTATTGCGTAATATACCTGAAGACCTTCGAAGGCTTGATTGGGCAGACGAACGTTTCTCCTGGGATAGTGTGTATTATTTGTTGGAGATTACTGCACCCAATACGTTCGCCTATCAACGGTACAGTCAAGAGCATTTACGGGGTGTGAACTGGCGTAAGTTTGTACAGACACACCTTTATCTCGGTTCTGAGGAATTGAGAGACAAAGCACACTGTGCAGTTGTAGTGGTAAAGAACAAGATGACCTCTGCGCTGTATGAAGAGGGCTTGACGTATGACAAGTCTATAGTTGACACCACTGTTGAGAAGCTGAAACGTGTCGAAGAGCTTGTAGCGAGAAACGAAGTGTCTTCAATGCGCTGTTCGGATTGGCACAAAGACAATTGTAAGTTCAGGCATTTGTGCTTTGCAGAAAACGAAGTAGAAGATAGAACGCTTCCTACTCACGGCTTCTTAGATGCTGATAAGTTGTTAGAGGCTCAGCAGTTACGTGAAGCGCTTGACGCATATGTACAGGGTAAGGAGTACGAGAGTCTTGCTAAGGAGCTGAACGAGGAAAGTCGTAGGTACTTTGGTGAGATAATTGATCAGTACGATGCAGAGGGAATATTCGTCAATCAACGAAAGGTTAAGTGGACTAACAGTAGTTGGTCGGGTATTGATACTGAGACTTTGAAACTTAAGTACCCTGACATATATGAGGAAGTGCACATTGTTAAGCCAACTCACTTCATCAGTGTAGGTAGAGGGAAAGGAGACTGAGTATGACAATATCCGAGGAATATCTTAAATCTTATAGCGAGCAGCCAATGCCCGAAACTCTTCGTCTAATGATAGAAGCTCTCAAAAAGGCGGGGTTTCGCGAAGTATCTTTTCGTTGGAGTAAGAATAAAGTGCCTCACCTTGTTGTTCACCGAAAACCGGGATATAGTGTATGCTGGTTCAAGTCTACAAAGACTTATAGGGTCTTCGATCCGTACGGTCTGTTGTACGAGCAAGAGAAGCATAATTTTGAGACTTCGGAGCAGGTTATAAAATATATCAAGCTACAAGGTTAATAGGAAGGAAGATTAACAAATGGGTAAACGTAACAGAGAACGAATCGAGAAAATTATGTCAGGTCTGGAGAAGCCCTTTCGAAGTATTGGTAGCTCTCTCAGCACTATGAAACGTGCAGTAGAGGGTGACCCAGTTGCGATAGACAATCTCAGTAACGCTGTGGCGAGACGTGAAGGATTGATTGGAAAGGTTACAGTAGGTAAGGTAGCTAAGGCTTGCAAAATTATGGAGGGTCTAATCAGGGTTCGTGGTACTGGTGACTCTAGGCGGCAAGTGCTGACTCATCTACCGACAGAGATAAAGCAAGTCATTGAGCAGGGCATTGAGCCCTTCAAGTTCTATTGGGGCATACTCGAGTTTCGGAGTGTTTGGGGTAAGTTGGGCTTTGATGAGGAGACGTTACGTAGTATGATTGACGATGTTAAGAAGAAGGAGAAATAACGTGAAGTTTAGGATGAGAAATAGCTCTGGTACTGAGTTGCACGGACGTCGAAAGCTTTTCTGGCTTGCAGTCTTTCCGTTTATGATGTTTGTTGCCTTCCTTATCGATTGGCGGAGAGTGTCTGTATCGTTTACGAAGAAGGAGAAGTAGACATGTTCAAACTTAAGGTTAAATCGCATTTCGATGCTGCTCACTACATAAAGGACTACGTTGGCAAGTGTTCGCGTATGCATGGTCATAGGTGGGAAGTTGTAGTAGAGCTTCAAGGAAAGAAACTCGACAAGATGAGTATGTTGGTCGACTTTACTACTGTCAAGAGGGCTATGGACTATGTTATCGATTCTCATCTCGACCACTACGTTTTGAACGAGACTCTGGGTGAAGAGAACTTGACTGCCGAGTATTTGGCTGAGTGGTTCTTTAGACAGATGAGGGCTCGCGCTGTTGGCGTTGAGGTGGTGAGTGTGACAATCTATGAGAGTCCTGATTGCAGTGTGACTTATAGTGAGGGGGTAGGGACGTGACGGTCGACTGGGGTCTGATAGTAACATGGGTGTTGGCTGTGGGGTGCATTCTAGCTACGATATTAACATTTAAGGCCATTTTCAAAGACGTAACTATTTACGGCGAAAGGAGACGGAGTGGAGATGGAAAAGACAAAACGTCCTAGAATAACCGAGGGTTTAGTCATAAAGGTGCAGACTGGTTGTGGTAGTGCATATGTTATACCTTCGTATATCGACGGTAGGCTGCTTGAGTGTTTCATGCATCTTGGTAAAGCAGGTGGGTGTGCTATTGCGCAAGGCGAGGCCTTGCTGCGTAGTATCTCGATAGGACTACGCTACAACGTGCCTATTGAAGAGTACATTGAGCAACTACGAGGCATTGCGTGTCCTAACCAAGCTTGGGACAATGGTGCTCACGTAATGAGTTGTCCAGATGCTATCGCAAAGGTTCTGACTGAATTTAAGGTCAAGCCCAGCTCTACTCCTGTTACTGAGGTTAAGAGCGAAGAAGAAGTTGCTGCAGAAGAGACTCAGCGACTTGCTGAAGAGAGAGAAAGGCAAGGACTTAACGAATGATAGGGAGGGAATGAGTGAGAACTGTTAATGTAGAAGGTAAAGAGGTTGAGGTAATTAGAGTCGAGCCTTTAGTATCTGACGAGAAGTGGAATGAGTACCAAATGCCTGATGGAAGTCTTGTAGGAGTCAAGCTAGTTGCGACAGGCATCTACCTGAATACTGTAGTGAGGAACAAGGCTGGTGAACCTGTGATGGCTGTAGACTTCCAACCTGTAATGAGGATCATAGGAGGTAAAGAGTGAAGGTCAATGAGACGTTCTTGAGTTGTCAGGGTGAAGGTGTTAGTGCTGGCCTTCCTACAGTGTTTGTAAGACTGCAGGGCTGCAATCTTTATCCAAACGGGGTTTGTAAATACTGTGATACGGTGTATGCACAGAACAATGGTGGTAGGGAGATGTCTCCACATGACGTTGTCGTTAAGGCCGAGGAGATTTCGAACGGGTGTCGTCGAGTGTGTATTACGGGAGGTGAGCCTTTACATCAGGCTGTGGAACTGTATGGTCTAATAGACCTTCTCAAGTTTCGTGAACGTTACGTCGAAATCTTTACTAACGCCACTTTGTTGCCTCCTAGCTGGTTTAACTTCGCAGATTGTTGGGTAGCTGACGTTAAGTGTCCTTCATCAGGTGTACAGAGTCATGTAAGTGACTGGTTACTGTTTCTACGTGGTCAGGACCAACTTAAGTTCACTGTAGGTACTCCCGAAGACTTGGAGTATGTACGCAGCGTTCTAGGCACTTGCGAGCATGTTGCACAGGTGATAGTAAGTCCAGTTCTTCCAAACGCTCCCAGTAGCATGTTTGGCGACATTTTAATGTTCAAGCGATTGTGGTTGCAGACTGTTTGGGACTTTTGTATTAAGAACAATCTTCGCTTTTCATTTCAGTTGCATAAGCTGGCATTTGGCAATCGGAGGGGAATATAGAATGAACAAGGTACGTGCAGAGAATGCAATACGAGAGCTTCTGTTAGCCCTTGACAAAGATATTGAAAGTCCTGACCTAAGAGACACACCTAGTCGTGTGGCGGATTTGTACATTGAGCAGTGTACTGAGAAGGATGCAGAGACTGACAAAATCTTCAATAGTGATCACTTCAATGACATGGTAGCGGTTCGTGACATACCCTTTGTGTCTTGTTGTGAGCACCATATGGTGTTCTTCTCGGGTCGTGCTCATGTTGCTTACATTCCTAAGGGCAGAGTGCTTGGGTTGAGTAAACTTGCTCGTCTGGTCTACTCTTGTAGTGTTGGACTCACAACACAAGAGAAGGTAACTGCAAACATAGCTGACAGACTCTTCGACCAAGAGAGTCTAGGTTGCTTAGGTTGCATGGTGGTACTCGAGGCGGAGCATGGTTGCATGAATCTCAGAGGTGCTCGGGCAATTGGTTCCTCTACGGTCACTTCAGCAGTGAGAGGCGTTTTTAGGGATGTGCCGGCAGCTAGACAAGAGTTTTTGACGTTCGTTTCAAAAGGAGGGCCTCGATGAGTTGGTGGTTGGCAATGTTAATGGCTTTTGGTGGTTTCGTTATTTCAATAGTACTGTTTGAAGTTCTAACTCAGGGATGTGTTCTAGTAGGGCCGTTTTTGACGGGGAATAGGAGTGGTAAGACTTACTTAGGTTTCTATCTCCTTGACGAGAAAAATGGCAAATACAAATGGTTGATCAGACCTCGAGGTATTCCAAAGCGTTTAGGGTGGCAGAACGTTTCGGAGGGTATGTTATGAAAGCTGCAATAGTCTCGCCTGTCGAATATCTTTCTCACATACAATCCGTTAGCAACTATCACCTAGTGCTAACACACCTTGTAATTCACAATCACCGCTATCAAGAGTTTTACCGACAGCGTTCTAAGGCTGGAGAGTATGTTATCTTAGACAACGGTGCCGTGGAGAAGAACGGCCATTCGGTTCCGATGAGGGACGTCGTAACTGCTGCGATGCTTATCAAGCCAACTGTTGTGATACTTCCAGACTTTCTCTTTGACGGTGAGCGCACGCTAGATGAGTTAGAGAGTACAGCTAAGAGTCCCGGGTTGCGTTTTCTGAAACGAATACATCCTGATGTAAAGATAGCTGTAGTAGTACAGGGTATAGATCGGGCTGAGTGGCTTCAGAGCTTCGATATTCTGAACGACATTGATGGTGTGGACCTTCTATGCATACCCAAAGTTACTGGACAGACCTTTGGTGCAAGATGGAAGGTTTTAGAACTTATCAAAAGAAGGGTGAGAAGACCTTGTCACTTGCTGGGTTTTTGGTGTCAAGCTACTCTCGACGACATACGTCGCGAGGCATCGTATCCTTTTGTTCAGGGAATAGATACACCTAAGCCGGTTCGTCTAGCTGTGCAAGGAAAATCGTTAGCTCAGTGGAACGAGTTGGAGCACGATAGGAGCTTCTTGGATAGACGACATGGTGAGGTAGTTGATTTGGAGCTCTTGAAACGAAATTGTGCTGAGTTTGTGGAGCTGTGTCGTGGAACAGATAAGTAGGAAAACTAGACCATACAGAGCTGGCAAACAATTAGCTGAGGCGTTGTGTGAGACTACTCACCTGGAGAGATAATTCCAAAGTCAGTTACGAAGGAGCGACGGTAATGGGCTTTAGCTTTGTTGAGCACAGTTTTAATGTACAAACACCTGAAGAGACCTACCTCGTCGGTGCATATGAACTTGGTAGTATGATTCGGTGTTATCATTATCACAAAAGGTACGGTCGAGGCTATCTTAAGGATTGTGAAGGAGAGCTTTCGGACTTTATTTCGATGCTTCGAATGTACTGTGAGCAGACAGGCATCGACTACGTTCAGGCACGTAGATCCGACATGTTTGTGTGGCTTGCTACCGATTCAGAGGTAAGTATTGAGAGGTCTCTGTCACGTGCGTTCGCACACTATGGTCGTATTTGGTCTAGTGGTATCGACGTTAATACAGCCATTCTTACACGTTTACCCAGAGATAAATACGAAGTGCCTGCGCTATATGTTGCCTATGTTATAGGAGATCTAATGCAGGTATGTAAGTTATTGAACTGGAGCTACGAAAGTATTCAGAAATGGGGTGAAGAACGCTACCTTGATCGAATGAGTGATCTGAGATTGTATGGATTGCGTGAGAAGGTTTTAACGAGAGAATGAGTGACATGTCTTTCCTTCCGACACTGAAGGTCTTTCTAAAAGAGCATGGCGAGATCTACACTGTCCGACACTTTAACTATCGTACTCGGCTATGCAACGTTGAGGGTGTGGGACGTTGTGACAGGAAGTTGATTAGGCGTGTTACTGCTCCTATAGACTTGGATCCTTATGTCTTACTGAGTGGATTCTCAACTCGGTTGGATTGGTGGGCAGCAATCCGACGGTTTGTGGGTTTCGAAGAGGACATGTTTTTGTTCAAGGTGGTAGTAAAGAAATGATTAGTACCTTGAAAGAGTGTTGGCCTTTCATACTCGTTGTACTGATAGCGATGTTCCTTTTTGTTCCGTACGATAGGGGAATGGGTTGTGGTTGGGCTGGTCCAAGAATAGTTGAGATTATTACATAGTTGTATAGGAGGGTTAGGAAATGAGTTATGTAGTCTATCTAAAGCGGCTGAGTTCGAACGCTAAGTTGCCAACTAAAGGTACGGTTGGCAGCGCTTATTATGACCTCTATGCAGCTGAAGACTCTCTTATTATCGGTCGAGAGACGAAGGCTGTAACTACTGGTTGGCGCATCGAGGTTCCGACGAGTTGGTTTCTTGACGTTCGGACTCGTAGTGGTATGGCCTTGAAAGGCGTTGCAGTCAACAACGCACCTGGAACTGTCGATGCAGATTTTCGAGGTGAGTTGAAAGTGATACTTACCAATCATACACTACTTCCTTATCAAGTCAATGTCGGCGATCGCATAGCGCAGTGCGCTTTGATGCCTGTTGTCGAGTGCGATTTTCAGGAAACTGATACTCTTACCGAGACTGTACGGGGTAAGAATGGTTATGGGAGTACTGGAAAATGAGTCGAGAACTATCTAAACGGTTAGCAGAGTTGCACGATACTTCACTTGAGTACCTTCGCTTAGAAGTCAATAACCTTTGGCTGTGGTACAAAGACCTGGAGGCTAGACGTCCGAGAATAATGTGTCTTCTCGGCTCGACACGTTTTACCGACCAGATGTTAGTCAAACAATGGGAATTGACTAAGCGAGGCTACATTGTCCTTAGTTGGTGTGCACTGCCTGACTGGTATTACTCAGGTGATGAGAAGGCACACATAGGTGATCAGGAAGGTGTGAAGGCTATCGTGGACGAGGGTCACCTACGTAAGATCGATTTGGCAGACGAAGTTCTTGTGATAAACGTCGGTGGCTACATTGGTGAGTCGACTAGGAACGAGATAAGGTACGCTGAGTCGTTGGGTAAAACGGTAAACTATTTGGAGGTGTTGAAATGAAACTCGAGATTCCAAAAGGTGGTCATCTAATCGAGGTCTTTGGCTATAACAAAGAAGACATCAAACATGCTGTGAACTATCTTGTTGAGACTCTTAAGCGCAAGGTAGTAAGTTTGCAGGACCTTGAACTAAATGCTTTGGATGATATGGAAGAGCGTGTAGTGGCTGTCGACCTTGAGGATCCGATACTGCATGGGGGATTTAGCGGACCTCGAAAGTCTTCTTTCATATATTTGGTACGAGCATTGTATCATACGAATACGGTGTTCATTGTACCGCATCTTCGTGAGTTCTGGGATTACGATCCCTTTGACGTTCAGTTACATCGTTCAGCAACCTATGTAGTGAGGGTCTACGACAAAGGGTTCGTTATGAGAGATTATCTTACAGACCGTCGATACGTACATTATTTCAAGGAGCAAGCGAGTGTCTAAACCTGATTTGTTGATGCAGATGATTGAAAGTGTTCATAAATACGGTGTATCTCCAATGTATGAGTACCAAACTATTTGGAATTCGCCCCGAATTGTTATGATTACGCCCGGCAGTAGACGATACTGGATTAGGTTACTCTGTTTGCAGCTACTGGACCGGATTGAGGTACTTAAGTCGTGAAGCCCGAAACTTGCAATGGCTGTGCTCTTCTTTCCTGTCTTGGTCCTGTGCTTGGAGAGTTCACGGACCCTCTCGTTGACATACTTTTTGTCGGTGAGGCTTTAGGTGCAGTCGAAGTTCAGCAGCATCGCCCGATGGTTGGAGAGGCTGGTCAAGTACTAAGACGTACTATAAAGGAGATGGGTTACACCTCGTATGGTATAACTAATATCTGGAAGTGTAGACCTCAAGGCAACATGCTTCCTGAAGGTGAAGAGCCTGGAGAGTTCTGTAAGCAAGGTCTTCTCGACGATTTGAAGCGGTGTACTAAAATTGTCGTGCCTTTAGGCTCTACCGCTCTTCAAGCTATAACTGGACAGGATTTCGGTATAACACAGGTTCAGGGCAGAATGTTCTCTTCTAACGGCCACGTTCTGCTTCCCATGTTTCATCCCTCATACCTGCGTCGTAATGGCTATGTGTGGCGCGATTGGGAATTATCGAACTCTAAGTTGAGCATGTTCTTACGTGGTGAGCGTGATTACATTCCAGCTGAGGAAAGAGAAGTTACTAAACTAACAAGTCCTAAAGATATTGTAAGCTGGTTAAAGGAGCTTAGCAGCGAAGCTTATCCAATTCTTGCCTGCGACATAGAAACTTCGGCGGGCTACGCTCCTTGGGCCGGTGCTCGAATACTCTCGATGAGCATCGGATGGAGTAAGACACGTTCCATCGCCTTTATGTGGAACGACGTTAACTCCGAAGCTCGTGTACTTTTAGCTACGCTTTTCACTGACTCGAGTAAGAGTTGGGGTTGGTACAACGGACAATACGATACTCAGTTCTTACGTGCTGAAGGTTTTGAACCTCGAATCGATTGGGATGCTATGGTAGAGGTTCATGTCGTTGATGAGAGAGGCTCCTCGGATGAGTCTGTTAAGGGTGGAGTTTACCATTCGTTAAAAAGAGATTCAGGGCTTTTTCTTGACGCTCC
>Ga0180732_1002260_pt1 | contig 10509 bp, 13 predicted proteins | sample KR11_01MetaG_FD_148674 | JGI IMG/M metagenome (GOLD analysis project Ga0180732, IMG submission 148674) | Groundwater microbial communities from the Olkiluoto Island deep subsurface site, Finland - KR11_0.1 MetaG | ecosystem: Environmental > Aquatic > Deep subsurface > Groundwater | place...
TTTTTATAATCTCGTACCCTGAACCCACTATTTAATCAACAAACATACCGAAAACACCGTCCGTGCGCCGTATGCCCCGAGGTCGAACACCAATCCCACAGGGCGTATATATTTGCGAGAAAACCCTAATAATGTATTAATTTCGTGTATTTCGTTTTTTCGTGGTTTATGCTTTTATAATCTCGTATCCTGAACACACCATTTAATCAACAAACATACTGAAACCACCGTCCGTGCGCCGTATGCCCCGAGGTCGAACACCAATCCCATCGGGCATATATCTTTGCGAGAAAACCCTAATAATGTAATAATTTCGTGTATTTCGTTTTTTCGTGGTTTATGCTTTTATAATCTCGTACCCTGAACCCACTATTTAATCAACAAACATACCGAAAACACCGTCCGTGCGCCGTATGCCCCGAGGTCGAACACCAATCCCGCCGGGCATTTATATTTGCGAGAAAACCCAAATAATATATTTATTTCGTGTATTTCGTTTATTGTATGTTTGTTTAAGTAAACGTGTTTTATAAATTTATATAAAACGCACTTCTTTGCGTGCTTTGCGCCTTTGCGAGAGATTGCTTTTCACCAAAAACTCGTATGCTCCGTTGTTTAACAACCCACCATTTATCTGCGGATGCTGGTTATCCTGTCCAACCGGGCGATTCACAAGAATTAATATCACCGGATTGATAGCCGTCAATAAATGCATCCCGCCGCTGTTCGGAGGAGCCGTGCGTCCACGACTCGGGCGACACATAGCCTTGTGTCTCGCGTTGGATGCGGTCGTCACCCACGGCTGAGGCTGCATCCAGGCTTTGGGCGATTTCTTCTTTACTGGGAGTCATCAAATACCCGGTTTCGGCGGCATGATAAGCCCACACACCAGCCAGACAATCCGCCTGCAGCTCGATATTTACCGACATACTTTTTGGGCCTGTTGAATTATCACCGGATCGGTCGAGCAAACCAAAAAGATTCTGAACGTGGTGCCCATATTCGTGAGCCAGCACGTAGGCTTCTGCGAATGGCCCCCCCTGTGCACCGAAGCGCGTAGTCAACTCTTCGAAGAACGCGAGATCCAGATAAACCATCTGATCACTCGGGCAATAAAACGGACCGGACGCACCGGAAGCATAACCGCAGGCTCCCTCGGTAGAGCCGCTGTAAAGCACAGTCTGTGCCGGGGTGTATTGAGCGTTTTGTGCGGCAAATTCATCAGTCCAAAAATCTTGAATACTGTTGACGTAGCCCACAATGCGGCAGTCTGCTCTGCTATTGGCATCTGCACCGGTCTGGCAAGCGGTCTGAAGATCACTGGTCACGCTGGTACCCTGAATGCCGCTCGATGAGTCGTTTGAGATCATTCCCAACAGGTCGCCAGGGTTGGCGCCTAAAAGCAGTGAAACCACGAGAATGATCAATCCAATGCCGCCGCCGCCAACCGCCATCGTCCGGCCAATACTGCGTCCGCGGCGGTCTTGCACCTGCGATGGATCCAAACGGGATTTATCATTAAAAGGCATAGGGAATTCTCCGTCTTGAAAATGTTATTTTTCAAACTTCTTTGTAAAATTTATTCACCATTTCATCACCCGGTTTCCGACTGGTAAAAAGATTATGAAGGTGGTTCGTTTTTCGATCTTCCGCGAGATGCCAGTGCAATCAACACCAGGATTAAAATGACAACCCCGACGACAATCAGGATAATGGTGGTTTCATTCATACCATTCCCTTCAGCAGCCGGTTGTGAACCAGCGCTGACGTCTATGCCGCCGCTCTCATTAGGGTTAGCCGAAGCCTGGATTGAAAAATTGCCGCAAGCGGTTAACAACAAAACTGTAATTACCAAAAATGAACTTATCGTGATCATTCGTTTAAGAAGTAGTTTATTGTTGTTCATCTCTTATTCTCCTTTTAATTTATTTAGCTTTTGTCACAAGATTATCCTATGCGATTATTGATACCAATGTCCCTAACAGACCCTGAATAAATACCAAACAAAAATGACATGCCTGCTTTCAAACATGCCATTTCTGGTAAACGAATCGCTTGCTTCAGCAAGGAGTGTTTACAATTACACTATCCAGCCTCTTGACAAATTAGAATTATTGTTCTAATATAATCAAACAACTCAACTGCGAGGTGATCAAATCCTCTACTACCATTCCGCTTTAGCGAGTCGTTTTGTCGAATTGTTTTTCGCGATCTGTGCACCCCACATGTCCCCCAATGCTTTATTAGGGGCGAGCGTTCTTTGCGAGTAGAGAATTGTTCTTAAAAATTCGTTTATTCAAGAAAGGTGATGCTTTTTGTTTTTTTCATAATTCTCTGTGTGAAGGTTATAAATATTCGTTTTCTTTGTTTCCGATTTTTTTCTAAAACAAATACGAATCACTTTTTCAACAATATTAATCATTTTTGATCTCGAGTTTTAATCTTTTCCGCCATTTCCCCGATTCGTTTTATGGGTACGAACCATTCGTTTCCAACCAATAATTATTTTTGAATTTACTTAAAGATTTTTTTCGTGTATTTCGTCCTTTCGTGGTTTAAAAAAGATTTTAAAAGGTTTTCTTTGCGTGCTTGCGGTTTTTGCGCCCCTCATGACCCTCGTTTTTTGAGGGCGAGCCGATTTTGCGAGAGGGGTCATGGTTAAAAAAATTTCAAAGATTTTCTAAGAATGGTTTTTGTTTTTCTTAAAAGGTTTTTATCGTGCTTTTCGTCGCGGTCTGTGCGCACCTCATGACCCTCGATTTTTGAGGGCGAGCGAGGAGAGAGGGGTGGTGCTTAAAAAGATTATAAAGAATTTTTATTAATGGTTTTGATTTTTAAAAGTTTTTTTCGTGTTTTTTGTGTTTTTCGTGGTTTAAAAATGTTCTTAACCATTAACGAAAGCCAATCACCAATTCAGCGTATAATTACACAAAATTCTCCATCACTCGGAGGCTGAATGTCTGGTCCACGACCCGTAAGCGCCCCACACGGCACACAACTCACCTGCAAGAACTGGCAGATCGAAGCCGCCTATCGCATGCTGCAAAACAACCTCGACCCTTCAGTGGCCGAACGTCCCGATGACCTTGTGGTCTATGGCGGCCGCGGACAGGCCGCCCGCAGTTGGGAGGCCTACGATGCCATCATTGACTGCCTCAAGAACCTAGAAGCGGATGAAACTTTGCTCGTGCAATCGGGCAAACCGGTCGCCGTCTTTAAAAGTCATACCGACGCCCCGCGCGTCTTAATCGCCAACTCCAACCTGGTGCCCCACTGGGCCACTCAAGAACACTTCGACGACCTTGCCCGCAAGGGTCTCATAATGTACGGGCAAATGACCGCCGGCTCCTGGATCTATATCGGCACCCAGGGCATTCTGCAGGGCACCTACGAGACTCTGGCAGCACTGGCTGTCAAAAAGGGTTGGCCCTCCCTGCGCGGAAAGTTCGTGCTCACCGCCGGTCTGGGCGGCATGGGCGGCGCCCAACCCCTGGCCATCACCATGAATGAAGGTGTCGGCCTGGTGGTTGAAGTGGACCCTGATCGCGCCCGCCGTCGTCAGGAAATCGGCTATGTCGATATCGTGGTGGATACCCTCGAAGAGGCCATGACCCTGGTGGAAGAAGCCGTCAAGAACGAAACACCTAAATCTATCGGGCTGGTGGGCAACGCCTCGGTTATCTTCCGCGAACTGTATGACCGCGGCATCACCCCTGATGTGGTCACCGACCAAACCTCCGCCCACGATGTCATGAGCTACGTCCCCGCCGGGCTGACCCTCGAGCAGGCCGAAATGATGCGCAGAAGAGACCCGCAGGGCTACGTCCAAATGTCCATGGATTCCATGTCCATGCATGTCCGCGCAATGCTCGGCTTTCAGCAGCGCGGCGCGGAGGTCTTTGACTACGGCAACAACATCCGCCAGCGTGCTTTTGACAACGGCGTCGGCAACGCCTTTGACTTTCCGGGTTTCGTGCCCGCTTACATTCGTCCACTCTTCTGTGAGGGCAAGGGGCCCTTCCGCTGGGTGGCGCTTTCGGGAGACCCCGAGGATATTTACAAGACCGATGCGGCCGTGGCTGCTCTCTTCCCCGAGGATGAACACCTGCAGCGCTGGCTCAAGATGGCCCGCGAGCGCGTACCCTTTCAAGGGTTGCCCTCGCGCATTTGCTGGCTGGGATATGGCGAACGCGCCAAAGCCGGACTGAAATTCAATGAGATGGTCGCCAGCGGGGAGCTTTCCGCCCCCATCGTCATCGGCCGCGACCACCTGGATGCCGGTTCGGTGGCCTCACCAAACCGCGAAACCGAAGCCATGAAAGACGGCACAGATGCGGTCAGCGACTGGCCCATCCTCAACGCCCTGATCAACACCGCCAACGGTGCCACCTGGGTTTCCTTCCATCACGGCGGTGGCGTTGGCATCGGCTTCAGCCAGCATGCCGGCATGGTCATCGTCGCGGATGGCACCCCCGAAGCCGCGCACCGCCTCGAACGCGTCTTAACCGCCGACCCCGGCATGGGCATCGTCCGCCACGTGGATGCCGGTTACCCCGAAGCCATCCATGCTGCCAAAGAGCGCGGCGTCAAGATTCCCATGCTGCCCAAGGATTAACCCATGCAGAACAAGCGCCAAATCGGATTCATGATCGCCATACTGGTCGGGGTTTTTGCTGGATTGGTGATTGGCTGGCTGCTTATCCCAGCGCCGGTCAAAAACGCCTCCCTTGAGTCTCTGCGCGGCGACTACCAGGCGGATTATGTCTTGATGGTGGCCGAGAAATTCGCCGCCGATCAGGATGTGCTCACTGCCACTGCCTTGTTGCGTGATATTAAGCCATCCGACCCGGCCGCCAGCATCAAAGAAGCGCTCATCCTCGGCCAGCAGTTGGGTTACTCTCCACGCGAGTTGCAGTTGATCACTTTGCTTCAAACAGCCATTGGCGCTTCAATAAATGCAGCACCGCTCACCCCAACAACGGAGGTGACGCCATGACCGAAAATCGCGGTTCATGGTATCTCTTGACCGGTGTGATTATAGGTGTGATCATAGGCCTGATTCTCTCGGTGACGGTGATCCCCGTGCAATACATCAACACTGACCCCTCCACCTTATCCGCGGAGGGCAAAGAGGCATACCGCATCATGGTCGCCCAGGCCTACCTCGCCGAAGGCGATGGCGGACGCGCCAGGTCTAGATTGGCGCTGCTGCAAGACGTTAATCCTGCCGAGGTGGTAATTGCCCAGGCGCAAAGCATGCTGGCCGAAAGCGGCAGCGACGCACGTGCCAGAGCGCTGGCTTTGCTGGCCGCGGCGGTCAGTGAACCTTCTCTTTCGATCACCCCGCTGCCCATGCTCACCCCCATGGCTGCCGAGATCATCCCTGCCACACCAGAAGATGCCGGCACAAGCGGTGCTGAGACCCCTCAAGCTGCCGCCAACACACCGGGCGCAACCAATACACCCCGTCCCACCATGACGCCGCAGCCCACGCTGGGGTCTCCTTTTGTCATCCAGGAGGAGCCCACCATCATCTGCGACCCGCTGCCAGCCATTTCACTCTTGCAGATCATCGTCCTCGACGCAAGCGGTCAGGCCGTGCCGGGCGTGCGCATCGAGATTTCTCAAGCCACAGGCGGTGTTGAGACCTTTTATACCGGTCTTTACCCCGAGGTCAGCCTGGGTTACGCCGATTATCAAATGTTGCCTGACGCCGTCTACACCGTCCGCATCGGCGAATCTGGCCAACCGGTCACCGGTCTTTCTGCGCCTGTCTGCGGCAATGATGCTGCGAACAAAACCACTTACGGCAGCCTGAGAGTCTTGTTTACCCAGCCATAATTATTTCTAGAAATAATACACAGTATGATTGGAAAGCGTCATTGTATAACCCCTCACGTTGAGAAATGGACTTGAACCAAGACCATTTTTTTGAAATCAGACTAATAAATTGCAGAATGAGGTAATTCCTATAAAAAAATCGCCGGCAATTAGCCAGCGATTTTCTCCAAAAAAATGAGTTGGAGGGGTAATTACACCCAACCTCGTAATTGCATGGCTTTTACAACGCGGTCTATCGCCACCATATAGGCAGCGTCGCGCATGAATACTTTGCGGTTCAAACTCATATCCAACACGCCCTGGAAGGCGATGGTCATCTTGGTGTCAAGCTTTTCGAGCACTTCTTCTTTGGTCCAGTAATAGTTCATGTCGTTCTGCACGCCCTCGAAGTAAGAAACGGTCACGCCGCCGGCGTTGCATAAGAAGTCAGGGATTACGAAGACGTTTTTGGCTTTCAAAACTTCATCTGCTTCAGGGGTGGTGGGGCCGTTTGCGCCTTCAGCCACGATCTTGACACGCGGAGAGATCAAATTGACTGTCTCATTGTTGATCTGGCCTTCCAGCGCGGCGGGGATGAGTACATCCACATCTTTCTTGATCCACTCGCCGCCGTCTTCAATGGCATAGCCGGCAGCCTTGGCTTTGGCTTTGTCTATCGAGCCATATTGGTCGGTGATGGTCATCAAGAAATGAGGATCTACGCCGTCCGCTTTGCTGACGGTGTAAGAGACCTTGTCGTCGCGGTCATAGAATGAAACACAGATCACTTTGCCTTTAAATAATTCCGTGAAGCCAATGGCAGCATATTGAGACACATTGCCAAAACCCTGGATGGCCGCCGAGCATTTAGCAGGGTCCAGTTTAAGGTATTTCATGGCTTCGCGCACGGTATAGATCACACCGTAACCGGTGGCTTCGGTGCGTCCGAGTGAACCGCCGCCGCCGAGGGGTTTGCCGGTGATCGTGCCGGGGGTGTATGCCCCAACCAGCTTGGAGTATTCATCCATCATCCAGGCCATCATTTGGGGAGTCGTGCCTACATCAGGTGCGGGCACATCTTGCCGTGGGCCGATGTTGCGCCACATGACCTGCACCCAGCCGCGCACCAGGCGCTCTTTTTCGCTGTTGGAGAGGGTGGCTGGGTCAAGAATGATGCCGCCCTTGCCGCCGCCCAACGGGATGTCTGCTACGGCGCATTTCCAGGTCATCCAGGTGGCCAGGGCGCGCACAGTGTCAATGGTTTCAGCCGGGTGAAAACGGATGCCGCCTTTATTGGGTCCACGGGCGTCATTGTGCTGCACACGAAATCCCTGGAAGACGCGCACACTGCCGTCATCCATACGCACCGGAATGCGGAAAGAAAACTCACGCAGCGGCCAGCGTAGAATCTCTGAGACTTGTGGGTCAAGGTTCAATAATTCAGCTACATGATCAAATTGTCTTTGAGCCATTTCAAAAGCATTAATCTGATTTGCCATACACTGCTCTCCTTAATTAATCGAATTAAAGATGGGATTCAAGAATTTTTGACGGGAGGTTAAATCATGAGCGGACACACCGGTTCCGTGTCCGCTGAAGTGAGCAGTGATGTTACTCATAAACTGCAAATTTTTCCTCCGCCAGTAGGTCTTGCAAGTTAAGAGTATCTTTTTTAAAAGGGCAAGTCAATAGGAGGTTTGTCGTAAAATGGGTAATGATTGTCAGAAAAGAGGTTTATTAACCAGATTAAACCGATTAATAAACCTCTTTATAACGGCAGATAATTAAATTTATTTCTTTGTCTTGCAGACAGGTGAGATGACTTTAATAAAAACCTTGAATACCATGACTAATCCAAAGATCAGGCAGGTTCCAACAAAGAGGATGCCAGTAAAAAACTGGATTTTGAAAAGAGACATGAAGTCTCCGGTAGAAATAATAGCAATCTTGGTCATCAAAACGATCAGGAATAGAAATAGCGCAAATACACCTGCTGCGAGTCTGCGTTTTTTGGTGAGGAAATTCAATTTAGTTTCATCCAAGCGCGAGGTGTTTGTTAATGTCATGTTGTTGTGATTTGGTTTTCTTTCAGTGATTAAAGCCACCCGATCTTGTCTGGGTTCTTGAAAAAGAGGCATGGATTTTCGAAAATCCGAACCCAAAACGGACCTGTAAGAGTGTTGTTTTTCTACTAATTCAGAGGCAACTCTCTGAAAAGAATATACAAAAGAAGACTCTGAAGTAAGCTGCCAGCCATCTGCTGCCATTTGATCCAGCCAATTTTGCTTTTCCTCGTGCTGGCCTGAAAAGAATATGCGATTTACTTTTTTAATCTGTTGGTTTCTCATTTTTTGCTCTTTTTGTAAATCAGGTTAATTGGGATAACAAGGTCACTGCGTTATTCCCTATAGTTTGTTTTCAATAGTATGAGTTTAACGCATACTCTCAAGAATGAATAGATAAAAATTGCTGCAGCGAACAAATACAGCGCTCGCAAAGCAATATCCAAACCTGAAATCGCTGTGTGGCTGCCAAAATCAAAGGCATGCACCAGCGGGCCGACCATAAGCAACATGAGCGGGGATAACCCTAATAAAACCCGGCGATATTTTTGGGCTTTTGTGCGATTCGAATTGTAAATCTCGGGCACGACATCATTTTTAGGATTGATATTGAAATAATGCCAATTCCCTAGCGTGGTGAGTAAAGTCCAGCCGGCATCATAGAAAGTGACTAAATACTCCTGATAATCCTTATCCCAGGAGCTCTTGTAATCAAGGCGGATGGACGTTTGCTTGGGTGATACCTTTTTGAATGAATAAAAGAAGGGAACCGCGGATACAAGCTGCCATCCTCCGGCAGACATTATTTCCAACCATTTTTCTTCATCTTCATCCTGCCAGGGTAAAAACAGTTTCATAGCAGTCTTTGTTTTAGCATTTATTCCTACAGTCATTTTATTATTCCTTGTTTTCAGATTCCAAAATTTTGATCTTCGCAAGAATCCTGATGAATGCATAAGCCATGAACAGAACAAAGACAGTAATAATTATTCTTACGACGTCAAGGAATCCAAACACTATGTTGTTTGATACTTTCTCTGAATAGCGAAAAACTGGATTGAGTAAGATTAAATAGATTGGAAAGAATGGAACAATTCCTAGTAATAAGCGGCGATATTTTTGAGCTTTTGCTTTACCAGAATTGTATATCTCGGGTATCTGATTGTTTTCTGGTTTGATTTTGAAGTATTGCCAGTTAGCGAAAGTGGCAAACAACTCCCAGCCCGCGTCTTTGAAAATGGTCAGGTATTCCTGATAGTCCTTATCTAAGGTGTTTTTATAATCCAGCCGATATACTACTTTCTCTGGTTCACTGCGCTGAAACTTGTAGATATAGGGAGCAACTGACACCAACCTCCAACCATCGGCAGCCATTTGTTCCAACCACTTCTCTTCTTTTTCATCTTCCCAGGCAAAGATTGCTTTGAAGATCGTTTTTGTATCTGAGTTTGATTTTGATTTCATTTTTTATTCCTTACTTTCTGATTCCAGTTTCTTGATTTTGAACCATACCTTTAGGGCTACACCCACAGTGATTAAGATGGATAAAATGAAAAGTATGTGCAGAACAAGAAGGAATCCAGTAAATGTGGAGTTCTTTCCATAATTAATAAAGCCGAAGGATGGAGAAAATAGCAACCAATAAGGCGGCACAAGTGCCAATACCCCGGGCAAAATTTTTAACAGACGGCGATATTTTTGAGCTTTAGACTTGCTTGAATTGTATATTTCTGGCACTTCTTTGTTTTCAGGTTTAATTTTAAAGTAATGCCAGTTTGAGAAGGTGGCGAACAGTTCCCATCCTGCATCCTTGAAAAGCATCAAGTATTCCTGATAATCCTTATCTGAAGACATTTTGTAGTCCAGCCTAAAAACAACTTTCTCAGATTCGCTGCGTTGAAATTTGTAGACGCAAGGTGCAACTGATACCAGCCTCCAGCCTTTTTCAGCCATTTGTTCCAACCATTTTTCTTCTTTTTCATCTTCCCATTCGAAGATTACTTTATAAATGGTTTTAAGATCAGGATTGTTTCCGTTGTTCATTTCGACCTCACATTCCCATTAACAACCGCCCATGCCGGGCGAGCTCTTCAAATCGTTTTACTTCGTGTTCTGCGATCATGCGTCCAGTTTCAGTCATGCAGTACAGTTTGCGTCTTTCGCTGCCGCTTTCACCCACAGCTTCGATCAATCCCAGGTTCTGCAAATTGGATAACGCCCCATAAAGGGTGCCTGGACCCAACTGCACTCGTTTTTGACTCAACTCATCCACTTTTTGCATTACGCCGTAGCCGTGAAGCGGCTCTTTAAGCGAGATCAATATATAGTATGAGGCCTCCGTCAGCGGAGTGGCTTTTTTGATCAGTTCTTGTAACTTCTTGTCTTCTTCCATGTATTACGCCTTTCGCTGTATCGCAACCAGTTGCATCGATACTCGTTATATCGAATAACGATATAATAGCAAGCATCGTTTGCTTTGTCAAGGGGGCAAATAGAGCCTGTTATTTAAACTTGAAAAGTGGACAATATAAAGCTCAAAAGTGGACTGACTGTTTTCTTAAGATTCAGGGGTTTAAATCTGAAAAGTGGACAGCTATGATGAAATAAAAAGAGAGGGAATCATGGC
>Ga0180732_1002261_pt1 | contig 10506 bp, 26 predicted proteins | sample KR11_01MetaG_FD_148674 | JGI IMG/M metagenome (GOLD analysis project Ga0180732, IMG submission 148674) | Groundwater microbial communities from the Olkiluoto Island deep subsurface site, Finland - KR11_0.1 MetaG | ecosystem: Environmental > Aquatic > Deep subsurface > Groundwater | place...
TGTATTGTGAGCATGTCCCTGTTCCCGGGTCTGTGCTACAGCTGTGCGATCATATGTCACATCGGTAAGTATAAGTATCATTAGTTATATCAGTATCATTGTGGACATGTTGAGAGGCAAAACACAATGTTTCCGGCCATAGCCTAAAAAGGAAGGAATAAAACCATGAAAGAAAAAGAACTTACCCAAAAAGAAAAAGAGTATAGAGAAAAAGAAGTTATGTGGATGAATAGCAGGGATTAGCCATGACCGCACTTAATGATTATGGGATAAATTAAAGGCTCAATGAGAAGAATATGAAACATGAAAAAACAGTAATAAAAGAATTGGCATTTGAACTAATGAATTTGATAGGATATGACAATGCAGGTATGGTAATATCACATCAAATACGAATCGTAAAAGAGGAAATAGATAAAAATAAAGGAGAAATAAACCATGAATAAGCATCAAGAACAAAAACTAAACACAGCTATTGCAGAGATGTTACAAGCTGTTCGTATTGGAATTATCATAAATGTAGATTATGATGTAATCCAGAACAACTCTAATTTTAAGGCGTGCTTCTCATGAAATCTATTTTTATTCTCTTAATTTTCTGCTTAATGGTAATCCCTACCAGCGGATACGAAATAAACCAGTGCGAACTGAGGGCAAAAGATTATCAATCCTTTCATTATGGTAATCTGGTATTCATTCAACCTTTAAAGGATAATGGAGCGTTTGAATTCGGATTATTTACCGGACATTGGATTAACAGAGCATACATTAAGGGTAATGGAAGAATGTTTATAGATGCTGAAACAAATTTAACATTCAAAACAAAAGAGGAAGTTCTTATCTGGTATGAATGGATGACCAATAAAAAAGCATCTATATACATTATTGGAGAAGATAACATACCATTCCCAATGAAGTACAACTATTAACTCTTTTTTTTACCAATACATCGAATAAACTTTATTCACTTCAACAGGGTCTTTCGATATCATATAATCCCAATAACCAGCACTGATAAGTTTAGCCTTCTGCATGTCATACACGGGATCGCTGATAACATTTACCTCAGGAGCACATCTTATACCATATCCAGAGGGATCGCAGACAGCTTCCTCTACAGGCATTACTTTCTCAACGATCTGCTTAACAGGTCTCCACAAAGACCATAGAATAAAGGCTATTATTCCTAATATTATTAATTTTATCATGATTCTCCTTAATACGATTCAAACCAGTAGTTTAATGTTACTGTTCCCGTTCCAGTTAATAATGTAGTTACCTGATATCTATCTCCAGGTCTCACAACTCCAGGCATTGCAAAGTAGGTGGCTGGCATAACGCCTGTCAGATATCCGACTACTGCTGAAATGGTCGCTACTCTCGGAGTGAACCATGCAACTGCACGGTCGCCAATAAGGGGAGTTGTGCATCTTACAGAAGTATGCACAAACATCGTTCTGCCTGTGCTATTAATATACTGAGTATTTAACAAGCGTGATGCTGTTTTGTTCTCAGATACTTGAGTTGTGTAAGGAGGATACTGACGATGCATACATCATGCTCCCAGACAGGGCTTCCTTCTCAAGTACAATCTACTTATCTCTGCTGGAGATAATGCTCTGTTGTAGATGCGGACTTCATTTATTAAACACGATTTATTAAATGGGGCATTATGATTATAAAATTCTATTGGATTAGCATTATTAAAACTACCACTAACTGCTGCAAAAGAGGATGTATGTTTAAGAACACCGTTTTCATAACGTAACACTCTTGTACCACTTGCATTTCTTTCTATAACCCAAGTGTAATGCGTCCATTTATTAAGTATGTATTGACCTGACTCAATATTCATACCATTTATACCATCTTTTAGTTGTATCCATATTACGCCACTTTCACCTATTAACCATCCGGTAAGCGCATAATTATTATGCCACTCATTACCAATTAATATTGTTGAGATTGAAGACTTACCATTGAGGTTTAGCCAGATACTAACTGCAAAACTATTCGTTCCAAAATTCAAACTCGCATCGTTCCCCGCATCAACATAATCACCCACACCATCAAAATATCTCCCGTTCAGATTCCAAGTACTTTCATAATTTGTTATTTTCTGATTGAATGCACTACGGTCTTGAGGGAAATGGTCACGTCTGTTCGTCTGCAATACACATCCTACTTTACTGTCGTGACCAATTCTTTTTATCATAAGAATATTAATCTTACATAGCTGGCGGAGTTCACATAGGCCCTTCCTTCATTGAGTTCATTGCATTGCATCAATAACTGAACATCAATCTTAGCCTGATTCAGATTAGCCTGAACTAAGAACTTACCCTGGCGTGTCCTGCTCAAGTAAGTAGTTCCTGGGTTTGTTTCTGTTACCGCTGTATGCAAATCTACCCATGTTCCACCTGTATTCCTGGCTTGCCATTTCCAAATTAAGTCTGCGGTTGCAGAGGTAATAGCTTTGACTTCTGCTGTTAAGCCAAATTCAATAGCCAGAAGTTGATTATTTCCTAACAGAACAGGGTTTATGGTCTTACTGAGAACCACTACGTCCACGTTTGCGGTTGTAGTATCCACTGCTGCACTATACTGTACTCCTGTTGCTGTCAGGTCTCCTGTTACAAGCGGTAACTCAATATCAGTTAAGCCATTTATCACGCTCATTCTATGATTACTCATTATTATTTACTCCTGATACATTCAAGTATCATGTGTTGATTCTTTTCTATGCCTTTTAGAGTCGTGTTTGTTTGAAACAACAGAATCATAGCTATTGCCATACTGAACACGGTTTGACCATGCTGCATGAACATCTCTTCGATCATGTTACCACTTCCCGCCAAAGCCATGTTCATCTATTTTGGTAATCGCTTCTTCTTCCTTTCCCCATATCTTAAGATTGTAAAAATATAGTTCAGTAGGAACTAACATACCAAAGCCGATATCAACGAAATCAGCTTCGCCTTTTCCTGTACCCATGACTGGGGAAGCCCCGGAGGGTACACTATAAACGTCTTTTTCTCCCAGGATCGGTAATACTATCTGAGGTACATTTGCGGGTACTTGCCCCTGTGCTGCCCTGATTAATATCTCTCCTCTTTTTGCCTCTACATTTTCAATATATTCAACCGCTGGTTTAGTTATGATCTTCGCTCCTTCTGTAAGACCCCCTGCCACATCTTTAGCAATGCTTCCTACCTCCATTTTAATGAGATTGTAGAGAATTACGATCACTGCAACCAGAGCAAATACTGTAATAACAAGTTCTTTTGCACTTGCTGATATACCATATCCTTTGACCATTATTTCCCCCTAGCAAGAACGATTATTGCTATGACTATCGCAATAGGAATGAGTAGAATAGATATTCCAACACCTTTTACAGTTTCAGTTATCGTTACTCCTTGTTTTGAGGGTAATGAGGGTAATGAGGGTTTTGATAATCCTCCTGGGAAGGGTAACATTGCTGTTACTGCTTTTTCTCTTAACGTCTCAACTCCCTGAATCTGTGGGTTGAATGCATCGATGTTAGCATTCACAACATCAATAGACTGAGCATAAGCTTCTTCTGACGCCCAGATAGTTGTTTCGCTGCCCAACATTTGAGTTTGCAATTCTATCTGCTTTTTATCAGCAAGCAATTTTCTTTCAGCTTCCTGTAAATCGAATAATGCTTTTGCTGCTAAATCCCGGGCTGCTATTGCGGGATCTTCGCCCTGGCCACAAATATCATATCGGGTCATTTCTCGACCATAGACTTTCTTAAACTTTCCTCCCAGATACGATAGCGTATTTGGAATTACTTTAGTTTCCAGATACTCTGCATCCGATGGAGAACCCATGCCGCCCCATCCCCAGGCCTGGCTTCCCTGAGCATATCTACCATCTATAGAACTGGAAGTAAACTTTATTACCGCATTATTTCCACTTCCGCTGTGGCTTATCCAGACATTTACGCATGACATGATCTCACCTCAAAAATTCATCAGGAACTAATACACCGCCAACCTCGATGACCGCATCCGCAGTATCGGAAACCATCATCAAGTCTTTTGTATCTAAAAACGCTCCTTTGGGTGCTTCTGCTTCGTAGATTTCTCCTACAATAGTCAATCTTTCCTCTGTGCTGCCTGTGCGACCAACACTAATGTAAGTAGCTGTTCCCATTGACCTGACCTTCAAGACAACATAAAATACCTTCATACCAGTAGGGAAATTATCCTGTGAAATACTTCTGACTACCGTTGAAGGAATAGTGGTATAAGAAGGAATTATTTCAGTCTTAGAAAAAATGCGTCTGGCAAATATTGCATCTGCCAGCTTAGAAATTGAACTTGCTATATCCATGTTTTACTCTCCGCATAGTCTCGGAAAAATAAAAATGTAAAGGGTATTAGCCTTTACCGAGTTATTACCGAAACAGTTGATCCGCCACGAAGCAGGATTGGTGTTGGCAATCTGTTATTCACACTGACTACAAGACCTGCCATTACCAGCGATATACCAGTATCCTTTGCAGATACTCGCAAGTTTGCGATTGTGTTGGTCATTGTACTTATGCTGGTGGACATATCCGTGATCGCAACTACATCACTGGATTTTCCAGGGGCATTCACAAAGTTATTACTTCCGTTATTTGTGAAAAGCCAGTATGTGTTCGCTGCTGCATCTGTACACGTGAAAGGCTGCACCGCTACCTCACCAGTAGTTGTGTTCTTCATCGTTACCGTGCCTATATATGCTGTTACCATTTTAGATCATTTCTCCTTAATATTTATGTTCCGTCTCCAAAGATCCCAGACATACCTAAGCCTTCGCCTGCGGTCTTCATGCCAGTTCCGGTTACTCCGGTCACTGCCTTTTTCCCTGTTCTGTACATATAGCTTCCTATCCCGATCACTATGAGCAAGACCGAAATTGCTACCGAAGCACCTATGATCCATGTCGCTGAAAGACGAGGATGTGTCAGGTCTGCTCCTGTTTTCATTTCATTAATTACGCCCATTTTATCAAGTCCTTTAGTTATACTACAATGTATAACTATATAAATGTTCTTGAGTACATAGAGCATCCTTCGATATGTTGTTCTGGATTTCTGATAACGCAAATAACATGATTATCTACTTGTGAACCTAATCTATTCCTGTAAATTCTGCATGATGTCAGTTTACCCACTTCTCCGATCAGGTATTTGCATCGTTTTAGTTCATGTTCAAATATCTGATTTTTCCAGTCCAAAACAGGATAGTATAGACAGCATCTGCCACATCTTTTGCATATCATAATCTCTTCACTTCTGAAATCTCTTGATGCGTTAAATCTACAATAACATGTTGTCCTTGCTCAAGATTTCTCAACAGGGATAAGCTTCCTTTTCCTGTTCCTGCCCATGATTCCAAATACTCTATGTCTTCTGGAATAATACATCGAAATAGTACCAAATGAGTAAACCGTGTTCTGTAAACCGGCTGACATGCCTTTGCCCTTTTCGCATTAACAATACACCCTATTCCCCTGTTCCTTGCCGTATTAACAAACTGTCGTATGAAATCAGAAGGATACAATAGATAATTGTCTGCCTCTTCAAGAACACAAAAACAGTTCCCCTCTTCATATACTATTCTCAAGAACTGTTCGATCTCCTGTTGAGATGCATATTCAACCTGCCATAGATGCTGCGTTTTGATGAATTCCTGATAATCATTACGGTTAAAATCGTAAATGTAAACCTTACCGGCAGGGAATTTCTCAAGATGTTTCTTAATCCAGTATGTCTTACCCGTATCTGCTTGACCTGTTATAAAAATCCATGCTTCCCTGTTTATTTTCATTTTGTTATTCTCACGATTTCCTGCAATGCCATATTGACTATATTATCGATCTGTACTTGCTTTCGTCTAAATTTCCATGCCATCAACCAAAAGCTTTTATCTTCTTTTTGAAGTTCATGCTTCATTAATTGTGCTTCAACTCTTATGTAAGTCATTCGTAAATCTTCCCTTTCATTTCAATATCAGCGGGTCTGCCCTGTTCTTTCAGTTCTTCTTGCTCAGTCTTTTCTTTCTTTTCTCTTTTCAGTAGCTTCTTGATTCCTGTAAAGCAATCGCTTATCTTTGAAATCAGAATGATGATTATGATTATTAACGAGTACCACTTCGATGATAATGCCCCAACCAGGATAGAAAGATGCTTCGCCATGACTTTTGCCTCTTCATCATCCAGTTCAAACTTCTCGCACGAAATGGTTTTCGCCCCAAGTTTGAAGACCATTTTTGGGAGTTCCTTTGGGATACTCTCAGGCTCTTTGGGAATCTCCGTCATGCCTGCTTCTGCCCTGACCTGCTTATCTACTTGAGTTTTCTCAAGCTTTTTGATAGATTCATTACGAAGCTTCTGTAATTCAGCATCCATTATCTTTGGAGTTACTTTTTTCTCCCCTTCCTCATATTCTATTTCATCATTTGTCATTAGTATTTCCTCCATTTATAAAGAAAAACATAGCTGCCCCTACTGCTATTATTCCAAGAATTATTATTAGTATTTTTGAAAGTATAGATGATTCCTGAGGGGTTGCAACCTCAGGGGAGGCATCGATTATGACTATCGACTCATCTATTTTGTCATCTTTAACTTTAGTAACTTCTTTTACTTTCTCTTCGATTTTCTCTACGATCGTTTCAGGCTCTACTTTATCAAGTTTTTTATCTGGATTCTTAAGCTTCTGCATCTTGATTTCGCATGATTTCTCATGCATACCATGACCATTTTTAAAATCTTTTCCGCAATATCGACATAAGACCATAGTTTATAAACTGTCAGCAAAAGTATATAAACTCTCTGTTTTACCAAAATCCTGTAAACTGTCGAAGGAATCTATCAATGTCCTGCTCGGTCTCGATCCAATGCCATGTATCTGGCTTTTTCTGCCCTCTCTTAATATCCCATAGTATGTTATGGCTCAAACCCCTGTATTTCTGTTGTCGATTCAATTTAAGCCTATTTCGGTCATCGTAGATAACATAGATATGACAATCATAGCAATCTTGCGTTCTGGGGCATCCTGGACAGTCTGAGCGTATGTTTACCCCTTTGTTTCCTCTGCGAATCTCATAAGGCTTTTTAAGTGCTATTAAAAAACGTGAAGTTCTTTTGCTCATCCAATCCAGGTCAATCTTCATCATTTCCAGATACCAATACGCTTTAGTTCAAGTTTGCATTCAAAGAAATCAAATGAACTCCACATTTGCCTATTTCTAAATTCTCCCTGTTCATAGACTAACCAGTACCTGAGTTCTCCGTCTTCATCAAACATCTTCCATTCAAATTGTCTATGAGAATACTTTGCGTCTTCTTGAGTATCAACATATCCCTTATCTATCTCTGCCATTCTGGATTCATTGAGCCAGTCTGGAAATGCAAAGATGACTTGCTGCTCCATGTGTTGATGAATGTCAAACAGGTCTTGCCAGTCATACCCTTTGATTCCTTTTTTTGTATGATCGTAGGATGACATAGAGAATGGACTCAAAGGATATGTATCACCATCTGAAAAACCTAATGTATCTTGATATGCGTATGCTGCCCATTCTTCTTTCTTCTTCTCTAATCGCCCTCTGGGTGCTTTTTGATATACCCTGGGAGGTTTCCTATATCTTTCTTCCTTGTGTCCTCTTGCTACTGCCAGGGTCTTTCCCTCTGCCAGACCTTTTGAGATTCTCCTTGAGTATGATTCCTTTCTGCCTTCCTTGAGAAGCTGTCTATAGATTTTTCCCCGCTTACCTGTGAGTTTTTGTTTCATAATTCCGCCCTTATCCCGCCCTTCTTCTTCTTCTTTTTATTATACGTAGTAAAGAAGGAGGGGCGGGGAAGTTCTGTGAAAGTGTTTACAGACCTCGATTGTTGCGTTGTCCTTGCATTCGTCTCATTAGTTTTTTATCTGCCATTTCTTCCTCTGCTCTTTCAGCCTCTGCTATGAATTTTCGAGCATAAGGGCTGTGTTTTGAGACGACAACTGAATGACCGCCCTGAATTGTAATTACATAATCATTTGCATCATGAATAAGTTGATCAAGAGTAACGTGAGATTTATCAGTTTTACCAATGACTACTAAAAGTTCTTGATACGCTTGGTCGATCATCCAAACAGAGTCCCTTTCTAAAATAGATTCAAAAACTCTATTCCTTGCACGCCTCATAGCCTGCCATTTAGTATTATCACCGCCCATAATTTAACCAGTTCCCTGTTTATCTGCTTCTCCATTTCGTTCATCCCTTTCTGCAAATAATTCATTTATTGCTGCATCATGAGATATACCAAGCAAATACGCAAATTGCTTTACTTTATCACAAGTGCTTTTTTGTATTCTAATATGCGTCCATTCTTTAGTCATAAAACCACAACATCCATTTGTTAACATGCTATATAAAAGTGAGTAGCACTACAGTTTTACTGTCGTGCTACTCAGTACTACTATCGATGCATTACTTTACTGTACCAGTCATTGCAGGTCTTGCAGAAATACTGCCCTGTATGTTCTCCCTGTCTGATCCGATGTAGTGTAACATGTCCTCGCGGACATCCATATTTCCAATGTGAGGTTCTACTAAACTTCGCCACGATAGACATCTCCGTTGAATCCCTTTGCTGCCATTGCCTTCTTTTTCATGTCAGTATGAGCATTTTTCATCATTTCTGCAATAGTGAAAACTGGTTTGGTCTTATTTCCCTGGGAATATTCCTGGACATCGATACCTACCCCAGAACTGTATATTAATTGTCCATCAAGTATGAAGCTGATATTTCCATAACAGGCTACCCCAGCTATATCCAAATGCCAGCCTTCAATCTCGCTGTTCATCCCAAACAAAAAAGCTATGTTCGCTTCCTGATCCATGAAGTTTCCCTTCACGTATTTAAAGTTCTTGCCGCCTCTGCCCTTACGTTCTTCGATCCGGTCTTTGGGTGTGTTTTGAAACATGAGTATCCTCTCAAATGTACTCATCTTCTGCCATTTTTCCAGAAGGGGAATAGTCAGGGTATCTGGTATGATTCCCACTTTTGTTTCAGGTACAGGTGTTTGTAATTGCTGTTCTGTCTGTTCTATTTGCTGCGGTGCTTCTTCCTGCTTTTGTGGTTCTTTTTCTATTGCATCAACTGTCTTCTGCCAGTTCTCCGAACATGGTTCGTCAAATACTCTGGACATTTCTTTGATCCAGAATGTTTTCAGTTTTCCTGCTTCGATCTGGCATCCTTCATCCTTTTCTCTTGATATCCAGGTTGGATATTTTGATACCATCAATTTATATCCGCCTCGATTCATTACTATTTCTGTTATTTCTTCAATTGTTTTCATATTCTACCTCTTATCTTTTTCATTTCATTCGTTGTCATTCTTGTTTTTCCGTCAAGTGTTGCCTGGGGAACAGTACATTTTATGTCCATTTTTCCCAGGTGTTTTAGTTTTGCTTCTCTTCGTCTTGCTTCTCTGAATTCTGAAATATCGATTCCTCCATTTCTTTCTGATTCTGTAATATCTTTCTTCTTGTCTCTACATGATCCATCACTTCAGCTACACGCATACGGTAATCCTCAAATTCCTTCCAGTCTCCGGCAGTAGGCAGTAGATATTTCACTACTATCTTTTCCCCGGGTTTGGGTTTCATGTATATTATTTCAACTTCCTTCATTTCAATCATCCTCGATCCTTCCAAATTCCTCTAATAATTCTCGTTCTTCTTTCTTTTTGTATGCTTTTCTTGACTCATACACTAAGAATTTATGCAGATGCGGATATTCACATAGCTGTGGTATTTCTATATTCATATTTCCTCCTTTACAATTACGTTCTGCCCTGTCAATCTCCTGTAATCTGCTATGCTTGCCCTATTCTTAAGGCTCTGTATAGCTTTGTTAAGCCTCTCCTGGTTGATGAATAGTTTAAGCCAGTCCTCTGTCATTTAAGTACCCCAAACCAGTTCTCATAATCAGGGTGGTCTTCCAGTTCAGCATCTGAAATACATACATATCCTTCAAACACGGGGATTTCGCCATCATCATTGGACTTATCCCAATGTTCTTTAGAGTCCCACAATGATAACATAGAACATATATCTGCATCCTCTGTTTTTGACAATACAATATAATGTTTACACAGATATTCATTTAATCTCATTTCAGCCTTCCCTTATGTCTCAATAGCTGTTCTACTGCCCATGAATAGCTTTTAGACCTCATTTCCCATTTCTTGGAATAGTCCTTTCCTCTTATTTCATCAAGCTGTTCTGCGAGTTCTCGCTTTATGGTTATTTGCTTAAATTCGTTGTTCATGTGGTTTATTCCTCCTTTAGGCTACGTGGACATGATGTGTTTTGCCTCTCAACATGTCCACAATGATACTAATATAACTAATGATACTTATACTTACCGATGTGACATATGATCGCACAGCTGTAGCACAGACCCGGGAACAGGGACATGCTCACAATACATTT
>Ga0180732_1002262_pt1 | contig 10501 bp, 5 predicted proteins | sample KR11_01MetaG_FD_148674 | JGI IMG/M metagenome (GOLD analysis project Ga0180732, IMG submission 148674) | Groundwater microbial communities from the Olkiluoto Island deep subsurface site, Finland - KR11_0.1 MetaG | ecosystem: Environmental > Aquatic > Deep subsurface > Groundwater | place...
CAGTTTGGTCAAGGTCAAGGCGGATGAAAATTTTAACCGCAGGAATACATGAGGTATTTCGAGGATTAAAATTTTCACCCAACGCAGAGATTGGTCAAAATGGGACGTTTTGAAACTGGCTCTTTGGGATTCTTAATTCTTTTTCATCGGTTATCGGATGTTCATCTTTGTAGTAAACAATACTATAATCAGAAAATAATCTTTATGAGCCAAGAAAAGAATCTGGAATCCCTTCTAAATAACATCTCAGCCTGGTGTCTGACTATAACGGCCTGTATCAGTATGCTGTGTCTTATGGGTTGGGCTACCAAGTCTGTATTAATAACCAGCATAAGCCATTCGTACAAACCCATTGCCCCTAGTACCGCTTTATGTCTATTCATACTTAGCGTTTCTTTTTATGCGTATTTAAAAAAACCCGAAAACCATGTTCGACAAATTATTACTATAGCATGCGTATTTGTTGTTATATGTATCTGCCTAATAATATTTATCTGTTTTATATCTGGCACTATAATAGAAGCAGAACTTCTGTTTTTCACACCTCGTCGCTTTCCTGCAGGCCATATGGCGCCTGTTACAGCAGCAAAGCTTATAGATGTTTCCCTTGGAATTCTGTTTCTGACTTTAACTTCTCGTAAAAAGCAGCTTTATAACAATTTAGCGGCTATTTGTGCAATAATATCTATTATAACAGGATTATTCGTACTTATTGGTTATCTTTATGAAACACCTTTTTTATACAGAAAGAGTAGTATACCTGTTTCTATTCCCGGTGCAATATCTTTAGTATTTCTTGGAATGGGACTTTTGACAGCAGCTGGACCGCATACCCTGCCTGTAAGATTGTTTTCTGGCCCATCTGTTCGCAGCCGCCTAACCAGGGTGTTTTTCCCAGTAATACTGGCTGCTGTTTTCATAAATGATGTATTACTAAGACTATTAACATCTTTTGAGAAAATTAACCCTGCTTTTGCCAGATCATTTATTGCGATTGCATCCGCAATAATAGTCGGCATAATAATAGCCAAGCTGACAAAATCGATAGGAACTCAAATAGATAATGTGCATAGCGAGCTTGTAAGTAAAGATGAGGCTTTGGTCCAAAGCAATGAACGCTTCAGGCTGATAGCTGAAAACATAAATGAAGGCTTCTGTTTGATCGATAGAAAGCTTGAAAATGTAATTTATATCAGTCCGGGTTATGAACGAATCCTGGGAAGATCACTAAAAGATCTATACGAAAACCCTCGATCTTTTTATGATGCAGTCCACCCTGATGACAGGCAACGGGTTATTGATGCGACTCTTATCCAGAAAGCCGGAAAGCCTATATATGTTGAATACCGGGTTACAATTCCTGATGGATCTATCCGCTGGATTGAAGGCCAGGGATTTCCGGTCAAAAATACTACTTCAGGGCATATAATAAACCATGTTGCTATAATTAAAGATTTTACAGAACGTAAGAATGCTGAACAAAATCTACTATCCGAGAAAGATTTTTCGGACGCATCCTTAAATAGTCTTCCTGCCATTTTTACTCTTGTCGACAGTACGGGTAAGTATCTTCGATGGAATAAAAATTTTGAAACAGTTACCGGATATTCTGCCGAAGAAATAAAAAGTTTGCATCCTTTAGATCTGATTGCCGATCCGGATAAAGAAATTGTGGAAAAGCAGATACGGAAAACATTTGCAGATGGCAGTTCGGATGTGGAGGCGAATTTAGCCTGCAAAACCGGAAAGCATATTCCCTATTATTTTACTTCCAGGCCTATTAAAATTAAAGGATTGCCGTGCATTATTGGTATTGGGATAGATATTGCAAGGCGCAGGCAAGCCGAATCGGCGCTGATGCGCGAGAAGGAAACAGCACAAAACTACCTTGATATTGCAGGGGTTATGATTATAGTAGTTAATCTTGATATGAAGATAACCCTTATAAACAGGAAAGCCTGCGAAGTCATAGAATATGAAGAAAAGGAGATTATTGGTAAAAACGCCATTGAAATTTTTGTTCCGGAGAATGAACGGCGCAAGGTGGTGAATTTCGTAAAAAAACAGCTTGTCGGTATAATAGGGGTAGCTGAGGCAGCAAAAACACAAACCTCTATTCTGACCAAAAGAGGCGAAAAAAGAGTTATCGAATGGAACGCTGCCCCGCTAAGAGATGAAACAGGAAAGATTGCCGGAATATTAACTTCCGGAGAAGATGTTACAGAGCGGATAGAGATGCAGAATATGCTCATACAGGCAAAAAATGAATGGGAACAAACTTTTGATACAATAAATGATGCGATTACTATTCATGACAATAATTACAATATTATCCGGGCAAATAAAACCGCTATTAAGTTGCTTGGAATATCTTTTAGCAAAATGGGAAAATTGAAATGTTATCAATTATATCATGGTTGTGACAGTCCGCTGCCGGAATGTCCATGCTACAATGCCATAAAAACAGGTTCAATAGCAGTTCATAAAATGTTTGAACCTAATCTTAACAGGCATCTTGAAATCAAAACTATTCCCCGCTTAGACAATAACAATCAATCTTTTGGTATAGTGCATATCGTAAGAGATATCAGCGATCAGATGGAATCGGAAGAAAAACAGTGTGTGCTGCAAAACCAGGTGCTGCATATGCAGAAGATGGAATCCATAGGCCGTCTGGCAGGAGGCGTGGCTCATGATTTTAATAATCTGCTAAGCGGTATTTTAGGTTTCAGTGAATTGGCGCTTCTGGAAATTCCTAAAGACCATCCTTCAAGAGAACGTATTGAACTTGTCTTAGGCTTGGGTGAGAAAGCCGCATCTCTTACAAATCAATTACTTGCTTTCAGCCGCAAGCAATTGCTTGTAATGAAAAATATAAACTTAAATAATGTAGTCACCGATATAGCCAAGATGCTAAAGAGGATTATTGGGGAAGATATAATACTTGAATTAAAGCCTGCAAAAGCAGTTAAACATGTTCTGGCTGACCAGGGCCAGATGGAGCAGGTTTTGCTTAATCTTGCGGTAAATGCAAGAGATGCCATGACCAATGGAGGCGTTCTTAGTATAGAAATATCCGATATTTTGATAAATGATAGTAATATTCAACAAGTTGAGGGAGTTAGTCAGGGAGAGTATGTGAAGATTGCTGTACGCGATACCGGATGCGGCATGGACAATAAAGTTTTAGAAAATATATTTGAGCCTTTTTTTACAACCAAAGATTTTGGGAAAGGAACGGGATTGGGCCTTTCCACTGTGTACGGTATAATTAAACAACATAATGGATTTATAGAAGTATTAAGCAAAATTAATCAAGGAACAACATTTAATATATATCTGCCTGTTGCAGCAACGGATATCCTGAAAGTGATTAATAAAGATACTGTGCATGTTACAGGAGGTGATGAAACGATCCTTGTTGTAGATGATGAACCAATACTGCTTTCAATTATTGAAAGAGCCTTAAAGCCTTTGGGCTACCGGCTTCTCATTGCGGTTAGTCCTGAAGAAGCCATAAAGATTAATGAAACCTATGAGGGAGATATCCATCTTTTGCTTACAGATGTTATCATGCCGAAAATGAACGGGAAAGATCTTGCAGACAGAATATTATCAAAGCGTCCCGACGTAAAGGCGGTTTTTATGTCAGGATACCTGGCTGAAACCACCGTACATCGCAATAATGACGAAAAGTACGAGATTTATCTGCAAAAGCCAATAAGAATTAACGTACTCAGACAAAAGCTGCGCGAAATTCTGGATAAGAATAATTGACAAAACCATATCGATTGAATGATTGATTTAACAAACTCTTTTAACTGTAGAAAATAATAATATGAATACATGTAAATCAAATATAGAAAAAGGAAAGCTCGCTGGACTTTCCTTTGAGTTAGGTCCTATACGCCCCCCCAGTGAAGGGGGAAGTAATTCCCTTCTGATAAGAGTTACCAGAAATTGCCCCTGGAACCGATGCACCTTTTGCTTTGGCAGAGCATATGAGCATGAAAAATTTCAAATGAGAACTGTGGATGATGTAAAAGCCGATATTGATAATGTTGCACTTATATCCGCAGAAATAAATAATTTATCAAAAGAAGCAAGCACTTCCGGAAATATAAAATATCTTGCTGCAAGAACCCTTTTTAACAGGTTGCCGCTGATAGATAACATCCATCAAAGTTATTTTAATGTATTAAACTGGCTGCAATCAGGGGCGAAAACAGTTTTTTTGCAGGATGCCGACACTCCGGTTATGCCAACGCAACAACTAGTAGAAATAATCCTTTATTTAAGAAATAAGTTTCCTACTATTGAAAGAGTTACATCTTATGCAAGAGCCAAGACTATTTACAAGAAAAAAGACGATGAAATTGCAGATCTGCATAACGCGGGTTTGTCGAGGTTGCACATCGGGCTTGAAACCGGGGATGATGATTTATTAAAGAAGGTTCAAAAAGGTGTAACGGCAGAAGAACATATTATTGCCGGAAAAAAAATAAAGAAAGCCGGTATACAGCTCTCAGAATATATAATGCCGGGCCTTGGCGGAAAGATCATGTCTACGCAGCATGCCGAGAATACGGCAAGAGTGTTAAATGCCATTGACCCGGATTTTATAAGATCAAGACCATTCAGCCCTTTGCCCGGAACGCCTATGCTCGATGACTACATTAATAATAAGTTGGAGATACTATCGTCTCATGAGCGTCTAAAGGAGATAAAGATACTTATCTCAGACCTTAATGTTACCAGCAGGGTTTGTTTTGATCACTTCAGAAATCCGGCGTATTATAATGCCAATGGACAGGTTTTCCATCTTTTAAAACAGGACTATGACGGTTATAAATTCCCTGATGAAAAAGAAACTGTTCTCGCGTTAATAGAAAAGGGGCTTAACATAAGCGAAAATCAATTTTTACAAACAAAAGATTTTATTCATCTTGGAATTATATAAACTTAAACTAATCTGCCAAAACATACAATGTGCTATTGTATGTTTTTTCTTTTACTTCCCAAAACCTACACTCCGAATAAGCGTATAAAAAAACATTGTATCCCTGCGGTTAAAATCTTCGCCCGCCTTGAGCTTGGCTAAATTGAAACATTTTGAAATTGGCTCAATAATATAAATTTATAAAAATATAACTATTATTGCGTAAAGTTAAAAATTATAAAACGAATATTTGTATAATTTGGCTCGATAAATGCTAGTATGTTTTTATCGAGCCAAATGGATAGGAGTTTATGAGCTTTGCAATGAACCACCTTTCAACTGATATAACGAATATTCCTTTAAAAGAATCAGAGAATATTTATCGATTTTTAGTGGAAAAATCACTGGCCGCATTTTATATAATTCAAGATGGCTTGTTTCGTTTTGTTAATAAAAGGTTTTGTCAGTTATCAGGATATACTTGCGATGAGATTATAGAGCGGATGGGTCCAGCTGATCTGGTGCATCCATGTGATCACAATAGTGTTATTGAAACACTGGAAAAATGTTTAAGCGGAAAGAACTATGATAGTGAACATATCCTTAAAATTGTGAAAAAAGACGGTCAGATTGCAACGTTACAAATCGTTGGAAATTTATTTAGTTATAAGGGAAAACCCGCAGTTTCCGGTACAATTATCGACATTTCAAAAGAAAGTGATCTTGAATCCCAACTAATCCAGGCACAGAAAATGGAAGCTATCGGTAACCTTGCAGGCGGAATCGCACATGACTTCAACAACATTATTACTGTATTGACAGGTTATGGCAATCTGCTTCAAATGAAGATTGATAAATCTGACACATCAAGACTCTATGTGGATCAAATACTATCTGCTTCCCAAAAAGCAGCAAGCCTAACACAAAAACTTCTGGCTTTCAGCAGGCAACAACCTATTACATTAAAGCCAATAAATATTAACTCCGTAATACATGAAACCGAAAAACTCTTAGAACGCCTCATAACCGAAGACATCAGGTTAATAACCGAACTTTCTCCGAACGATGTCATTATTATGGCGGACCCTACTCAAATTGATCAAATTTTATTTAATCTTGTAACTAATGCCAAAGATGCAATGCCGTCTGGAGGAAGCTTAAATATATTAACCAGAACAACGGAACTGGACAGAGAATTTATACTGACACACGGGTTTGGTAAAACGGGAAGGTATGCTGTTCTCGAAGTATCAGATACCGGAACAGGTATAAGCAAAGTCACATTGGAAAAGATATTCAATCCATTTTTTACTACCAAAGAAATAGGTAAGGGAACAGGACTTGGTTTATCCACGGTCTATGGAATAGTTAAACAACATAACGGCTATATTACCGTTAGCAGTAAACCTGAAACGGGCACAACCTTTTATGTATACTTCCCTTTAGTCAAAAATATGACACATGAAATGCTAATATCGGATCTAAAACCTATGAAATTCGGAAACGAGACGATTCTGGTGGCGGAAGATGATGATGATGTAAGATATTTCATAATCGATATTCTTAACAGATTTGGTTATAAAGCTATTGGAGCTATAGACGGAGCAGATGCTGTATGCAAGTTTCACGAGAACAAAGATATTTCTCTTATAGTCATGGATTCGATTATGCCCAAAAAAAACGGAAAAGAAGTTTGTGATTGTATTAAAAAAATAAATCCTGATATGAAAATACTATTTATGAGCGGATATTCTGCTGAGATAGTAGCCGATAAGGGAATATTGGGGCATGAAGTTGATTATATTGAAAAACCAATATATTATGAGGATTTCATTATGAAAGTAAGAGAAATTCTCGATGAATAGAATAGTTATATCCCTGGGCTCTTAAGAACAATATACTATAAACACCATTAGTTAAATACCATTAAAACAAGCAGCTCGCCCAAGCATTCTCATAATAATCTTTGCATAACTCCCTGTCTTTGCTAACGTGTCTTTGTCAGGCCTTTGCCTGATCAGTACTAATTAAAAACACTCTCCTTATAAAATCCTTTGGCAGATAGAACAGCGGATTTGTATGTTGTAAATCCTGTTATAAAGTAATACATATAAAAAAAAATTTAAAGAGCAAGTAAAAGAAATTATCTAACCGTATATTTTAAATAATTATTTTGCTGTTTGAAATATTACCTTTTAAAAAGCGTCAAATTTTTGATGCCTTTGAGCCACTTTCAAAACGTTTCAGTTTGGTCAAGGTCAAGGTGGGGGAAAATTTTTACTGCAGGAATACATGGCGTATTTCGAGGATAAAATTTTCGCCCAACGCATAGATCGGCCAAAATGGGACGTTTTGAAACTGGCTCCTTTATATAAATTTATTTTTGTTTTTTTAAAAAGGCATCACATTATTGACACCCAGATAAAATTCCCATTTCAGGAGAAAATGTTTGATGGACAATAGTAACGGCAGGGAAGGGGGCTTTAATTTAACAGAAGAAGAACCTTATTATGTTGTATGCGGAAATGAAATCGATATGTTTGAAAGAGCTTATGATGCACGACTTCCTGTTATGTTAAAAGGTCCGACAGGATGTGGAAAAACCAGGTTTGTAGAATATATGGCTCATCGCTTAAAACTGCCCCTCATCACCGTTGCCTGTCATGAAGATCTTTTTGCGACAGACCTTGTGGGCCGCTTTTTATTGAAAAATGATGAAACTGTCTGGATGGACGGCCCACTGACAAGAGCAGTTCGTATGGGAGCTATATGCTATCTGGACGAAATTGTTGAGACCAGAAAAGATACAACGGTAGTTATTCATCCGCTTACTGATCACAGGAGAACTCTTGGAATCGATAAAAAAGGAGAAGTAATAACGGCACATCCTGATTTCATGCTGGTTGTTTCATATAATCCGGGATATCAGTCGGTATTAAAAGACCTGAAACAAAGCACACGCCAGAGATTCATATCTCTGGCTTTCGACTACCCCGAAGCTGATAAAGAAGCCGAGATAATCTCCCATGAAGGAGGAGTGCCAGAAGATATAGCTTTAAAGCTTGTATTTCTTGCCGGAAAAATCAGAAGCATGCGAGAGCATGGATTGACTGAAGGAGCCAGTACGCGCCTATTAATATATGCTGCAAAACTTATCAGCAATAACATCCCTCTGCAGGAAGCATGCATGTCTGCAATATGTCTTCCTCTCACAGATGATGCAAAGCTGATTGAAACTATAAGCGATCTGATCAATGATGTTTTTTAAAAAATGAATAATTGCAAGATATCATGTCATTGAGCGTTCCGATTCTCATGCCCGTATAGTAATGTGTATCAGCAGCATTTCTTACGTGCACTGAACATTTTTTGTTCATGAATCCATTCATTGATAAGTCCTGTTGCACAACCGACACCTGAATCGACAAAAATAGCAGTCGAAGGGCAATTTATGGCACAGGCGCCGCACTCCATGCAGGCATCAAAATTGGTGATTATAGCTTTTTTTTCCGCAAGCGAAAACACCTGGTGCGGACAGACTTCCAAACACCTGCCACAACCGATGCATTTTTTTATATTCAGTTTCAATGTTGCAACATTTCGCAAATAGCTGAAACCTTTCATAGATCCCCCGTTTTACAGCAATTTTCCAGCCAGTACAAAGATTACACCCAGGATAACAGAAATTCCCATTAACCGGCATCGCAAGGCGCATCTCCTTTTTTACTCCCGAGCGTGAAGTAAATGGTGTGCAACCGGTGAAATTAAGCGTGTAGAAAGCGCTTACCGCCGGAATCGTCAGAAAAGCTGCAAAGGTTATAAATATGTTCCACTCCCGACCATCGGCAAGAAGATAGAAGGTCGCAGACCATGCCAATCCTGTCAGAAACCCTTTGAAGGCAAAACTCCTGCCTGGAAGCCATGGAAGAAGAAGCGGCGCAATAGCAATGCCGGAAACTACAGCGCCGAGATAGGCGTAAACTGTCATGAGACCATACCGAGGCCCTTGCAACAATGCGGCTATAATAAACAACGCCGCCACTGTAATGGCAGTTGGTTTCAACGACAGCAACAATTCAACGGGAATGAGTACCGTTCGTTCCCGGAAGGTGAAAGTCTGTTCCTTCATCTTAGCTGTTGTCAGCATGTTATTATCAAAGTATTTCGGAATATCTTCGGCCCGGATGGTTGCATAACTAATACTAAAGCCGGTTTGCCTTTTTACTTCGTGAGCTGCCACTCCCGGCGCAGCTAAAATAGGCAGGATAAGGCGGCGGTGAGCAACCACCTTGGTAAGATTGGATAAACCAATGCGCCGTACCAGTTCTTGCGTGCTAAACGTCCCTTTTCCGGCAGCACACCATACATTGATACCATAAGTCTCAAGGACTAGAAGCCAGACATTTCGCGCTGTAAGGACGCTGCGGACTTTATCATAGCTCATTTTGTAGTTAGCGGTTACCAATACCGGGTCATCTTTTGTCGGAGCTCCGATAGCATAAAGGCCTGACGGCACCATATAGTTCATCCGACCGATACCCAAACGGGTTTTACATGTGCCAAGAAAATCGTAAAAGGAAAGCTTCGTATCAATTTGAGGCACAATTCCCGCTTCTGTTTTTAGCCAACTGATAAAACCTGGAACCTTTTCGTTTATTTTTCCGCCGCCGGCGGAAGTCGGAGGCCCTCAACAAGGAGGTCTGTCGGCCAAAACTTCTTGTGGTAGATTACATATCGGCGTCAGGTTTATCTGCATATCATCAAGTTTTCTTAGAAAAAATTTGTTATTGATTTCAACTGCCATGCTTTACTCCAACCTTTGGAGCCACTTTCAAAACGTTTCAGTTTGGTCAAGGTCAAGGCGGATGAAAATTTTAACCGCAGGAATACATGAGGTATTTCGAGGATTAAAATTTTCACCCAACGCAGAGATTGGTCAAAATGGGACGTTTTGAAACTGGCTCTTTGGTATATTAAAAAAACTTCTTTTTGATTTGGATGTGGCTGGTAATCTTCGCCAGCCTGTTAAAAGTGTAAAATTTATCTAAAGTATTTGTTCAATTAATTTTTTCTATCTATAAATGTTACTGCTTATGTAATTGTGGATAAAATGGAGACTATACTTTATCTGAGTCAAGAGTTTCATGAATTCGGTTACGTATTTGTGATTTCGATCAAAGTAAGAAATTTTAATGGAAATGATAGCCAGAGCAAAATATCTTTCTGTTGATATTATACTTGAATTATAAGATGAAGTGCTAAGTGTTTGAGGAGGCTGTTTTACTCTATCTTCGGACAAAACGTACCTGTTTTTCTGTGACAACAACAAAACTGTTTAGCAGCCTATCTGAGTAAAACTTAAAAAGAAGAGAAAGCACCTGAATTTTTGATTGAGATCGTTCATCATCAAGGCGAAGCAAAATAATGCCTCCGTGGAGTCGTCCATCTCTGTATACTTTTTCACCAAAATCCTTATCATTTGTTATTAAAATCCAGTTTTCTTCAAGAGACTTTAGTATGATGTCATCATCATTCATACCTCTTGCTTCTTCGAAAACCGAA
>Ga0180732_1002263_pt1 | contig 10498 bp, 20 predicted proteins | sample KR11_01MetaG_FD_148674 | JGI IMG/M metagenome (GOLD analysis project Ga0180732, IMG submission 148674) | Groundwater microbial communities from the Olkiluoto Island deep subsurface site, Finland - KR11_0.1 MetaG | ecosystem: Environmental > Aquatic > Deep subsurface > Groundwater | place...
CCATAAGTGCCAAACCGAACATGTACCTCTAATAAGAACGAATCTTCTTTAGATATGGTAGCACGGTTGTGACGTATCCCATTACTGAGCTTGTAGTGTTGTCATAGTCGCTTGCATAGTCGCCAGTAATTGCTGGAAGTGAATCTGCTATTGCATATATGATGTAGTTACCAATGGTAAGGGTCGCATTCGGCTTTTGTAAGAACGAATCTTTTCAAAATAAACCTATAATCATTACCATGATTCCACCCAATCGCTTTGTTAATCTTATGTTTCAAATTATATCATAAGTCCAGACTGTATATCACTCTTTCTCATTTCTGAGTTAAGAGCCACCATGTCAGTCGTTAGCGGTTATAATCTTTTCAGATTATCGCCCGACGGTCTTGACCAGGTTTATTAAACTCTGGATTTTAACCGTTATTAATGTTTTGCAATAAGATATTTCTATCTTAGAGGACTATTGTGTTAATCGCTGCGGCGTTCGCATCTTTTCTTGCAACAATTTCTTTCATTTGATATTTAATTGTTTCAAACATTTGGTTCTCCTTTTATATACTATCCTATCTGAAGCGTTCTGCTAAAGATATTCACTAACTATTATAATATCTCTAATAGTATTTATATTTATGCTAATTAGTAAGTATTAAGTTAAAGTATATAAATAGTAAGTATTAACTTACTACTTATGTTCTATGTCTTTTATTAGAGATAACATAAATGCTGTTGATAATCTTTCAGGGTCGTCTTTTAATGTAATTACGTGTTTTTTGAGTATATTACACATTCTTACATATTCAACTTTTCCTGGGTCATCTTTATATGCAGCATGCCATGCTTTTGTTCTTGCTCTTGCTTCTTCAGCATGAGAAGCACAATATTTTTTGTTTCCTATTCTTTTTCTTTCTTTCTTTTCTTCTTCAGTTAATTTCATAATTTATCTCTCCTTTAATATTTATATCATTTCAACATCATTTCTGGTCAAATTTGGATGATCTTGTAAAAATTCAACTATTTCACATTCATCATCAGCAGAAATTAATTCTTGTAAATATATTTGATATATTGGTTCTAAATAGTTATCATTAATAATTTTTAATGATTCTAACATATATTTATCTTCATATTTTTCTTTTTCTTCTTTTAATTTTGTTATAATTTTTATTTTTTCTATTCTTTCATAATGACAATCATGAGGTTCGGTTATTATTCCTTCATTTCTTTCTATTTCTTCGATAGACTGATATTTTATTTCTTCTTCTTCACACTTATTCCAATTTTTATCCCAATCTAATTTCATAACAATTCGTTTATTACATTTATTACAATTTGTAAAGAAATAATCACCTCTTATTTTTCTTATTTCTTTTTTGTTATGATGAATAGAATGACAATGTGGACATAATGCTCTATAAACTTTATATCCTCTTTCTAACATTTCTTCGTGTTTTTCTCCAGTTCCATAAATATGATGAACATGTGGTGAAAGTGTTGGAGAATTACACTTTTCACATTCTCCTTCCCATTCATTTTCAAGATAATCTTTTCTATCCTGTTTCCATTCATCTGAATTATAATCAAATTCATCATTATATTCGTAATAAGACATATTTATATCTCCTTTAACATATTTCATCTGGAATTTCTATTTCTTTTTCCAATTCTTTATCTATTCTTTCTTCTTCAGCATCTAATTGTTCTTGATATTCTGACAATTTTTGTTCAAGATCTGGACTTATATATTCTTCAGGTTCTTGTCCTTCTATTTCCTGTTCATCTTGATTTATATTTGGATCACATTCATAACAAACAATTTCTGTTTCTATTATAGAGTGTTGTTTATTAAAAGTTTCTTTTCCACACTTTGAACATGGCTGAATTATTATCTTTTTTCCTTCTTTATCATATCCATTAGATTTTAAATATTCTAACATTTCTTTATGGGTGCTACAATCTGAACAATTTCCTCCGCCAGGGATACCATCTTTAGAGAAGCAAGTCCATCGTGACCAATCTGATTTTGGATTTAAACATTCTTTACAAATATATCCTCCACCTGCTAAAGCAGATAATTCTACTGAAAATTTTAATTTATTACATATTTTACAATTATTTTGTAATGATGCTTCTTTTATGAATAAGTTTTCTTCTATATATGATTTTTCAATTTCTCTATTATTTGTTATTTTATATATACGCTTTGCCTTATTTGTTTCTATAAATGAAATTCCATATATTTTAAGATTATTTTCAAATTCATTTATTTTTCTTCCAAGCCAAGCTGGATCTTTAGGAAATCCTGGTGTGTGTTCGTCCATTCCAATTATTGGTGCAATAGATTTCAATTGTAAAAGTAATTGTGATGTATTTCCTTCCCATTCTGATTTTGATTCCATAAATTTTACAATTAATAGACACACTTTATCTGAATATATTAATGAATCATTCAATCTAATTTTTGATCTTATATATGCTTCTATAAAATCATTTTGTTTATTACCATCTTCTATTGTTATTGCACAACCCCACTTTAAAAATGAAGACATTCTTGAAGATACACCCTTATTTAATTTTATTTCATCTTTTATTTTCATTGCTTTTGATATTAAATTAAAAATTCCACCAAGAATTTCTCCTTTTGCTTCTTCAAAATTTATCCAAAATTTATCTTCATCTATTCTTGTATCATCATCTTGAACATCTTCAACAAAATCTACTGCTCTTGTCAATAGGTCTGGTTTTGAAAATACTGGTTCTACAGAAGTTAAAAATGCTGAACCTTGATATGAAGTAGAAAATATATCATTGTCTGTATAAAGTTTTCTTCCTTCAATATTAGCACCTGTCACATATTTTGACAATACATCAGATTGGTCTGAGTTTAAGTAAGATACATTATCTAAACATATTGCAGAATGATTAGAACATAATTTTGCTAATTCTTTTGGATCTTTTGGAAAATCTATTAGATTTGCAGTTTTTAATATTTTTGATTTTCTATTATCATATAATCCTACTGCAATTTTTCCTTTTGTAGATTTTTTACTTCCAGGTTTTCCCGATAATTGAACAATAGGATGTTGTATATCTGGAATGAACATACTACATAAAATTACTTTATATAATACTATCTGATTTTCTTTCTTTAAATCAATAAATTCTAATAATTTTTTAATATTTCCATTTTTATTTATTTTAAAGGTATCTTTTATTGGTTCATAATTATCGAAATGCATAAATATTTTTGGAACATCTTGAACAATTTCCCAATCATCTTTTGTTATTCTAACAGCTTCCCAATTACCTAAATCATACCAAATAGCATTATCATACCAACAAGTTCTAATATTTAATTCATGAGTTTCTCCTTCCTTTGCTTTTGCAGAATACACAGATATAGCACTTTTTATTTCTTGGTCTGATGGAGTATCACTATATTTTCTGTAATATAAAAGACCAATATATTCTTGAAATTGAGAACTATTTACTGGATATATTTTTGCTACTTTATCTACATATCTAACATATGGATTATCTTCTTGATTTTTAAACAATTCCATACTATCTGAAAATTGTATAAGTTTTGCTTTTGTAGAAAGTTTATTTTCCTTTGCTTCTTTTTTTGCTAATTTTTCAGATTCTTTTTGTTTTTCCTTATATTCTTTCTTTTCTGTTTTATAAACTGAAAGCATTTCAGATATTATATCATTTATTTCTTTACTTTTATAATGTTCTTCAAATTGCTCTCTTAAGAATTCGAATATATCATTTCTTGTTTTTAAGCATGTTGGATCTTTTGATATAATTTCTATAGATTTATCATTTTGTATATAATAAACTGATATATTTTCTCCAACTATTCTAAATTTTATTCCATATTTTTCATATGTAAATTCTTTATCTATTGTTTCCATAATATATTTGCTCCTGGCTTGTTAAAATTTCTAAAAATTTTGGTTTTAATTGTTGTTCTAATTCCCAAAGACCAATAATTTTGGCTCTTGAATATTCTTCTTCAGTTAATCTTATTCCAAAGTGTTTCATATATTTTTCTCTTTATTTATATTTAATGCTGATAAATAAGATATTTCATTAATTTCTTTTTGTTTATTATTTTTAATTTTTGATAACAAATCTTCTATTAATATTATTTGTTCTTCTGATCTTTCAGATTCTGCATCTAAATGTTCAAAAGATTCTTTTTCCATTTGTAATTCTGCGTTAGTTTTTAATTCTTGTGGTTCTTCTGGTGAATACAAATATATTACATCATTTGGATTTGTTATTATCAATTTCAAATCTTCAACTTTCCAATCTAATTTATCTCCATCCTTTATTCCCATTTGTTCAACAACTTCTTTTGGAATTGTTATATTTACAGAATATCCAATTTTTCTTGCTTTCATATTTTTTATCTCCTTACGGCATTTTATTTTCACTATTTTCATTTTGTTAAAATATAATTTATATTTTTTAACATAAACTAACTTATATCTCTACTAGTATATATAGTTATTTGTTTATTTTTTGAAATTACTACTTAGGATTACGGCAATTACGGCATTTTTGACTCTTTTTATATAATATATTTCTCTCTTTTCATTTTATTTTTTTTTTCACAGAGAAAGTTATCATCCATACCGTAATTGCCGTAAGCAGTATAAAAAACTTAATATTGTTAATTTTGCGAACATTCTTAAATAAATTCTATGCATATATTATATTAATACAATTTTAAAATAAACCGATATGCAAAAACGAGTTTATAAAGTTTATTTTTCGGTTTTTCAATATGCTGCGAAACATAATTCTATTAATATAAAAATAAATTCTCGTTTTGTAAAAGAAGTCTATATATTATGCTTTTTTGAATAATCACTATCTCCCGAAGTAAATCTTATATTGAATTTTAAATCAAATCCAATCCAATTATTAAATAATTGGTCAAAAATAAACAAATTATAACCAGATGTTATAAAATAATAAGTAGATAAATAGTATTTAATAATTACTAATTATCTACTTATTAAATACTAAATAGATAAGTAGTTATTTATTAAATAACATTCAGAAATCTCTTCCTCTTTCTAAGATAGAAATTGGAACTCCACCAACATAACTCTTTATTATTTTTTTGTCATTGTTAAATGCTATGTTTGTAGCATAATTCATTGCAAGGACAACTCCATTTATGGAATTCTTACCAGTTTTTTCTACACTATCGAATTTAATTACACTTTCAATGTTGTTATTGATTTTTGTATATCTTACTGTTATGCTCATATTTATCTCTCCTTATATTCTTAAAATTACCAATATTCCACCAAATAATATTCCCAATCCGAATCCAATCATTCCTGACATTATATTTTCCCATTTATTATTTTCCATATTTATCTCCCATTGTATCTTGGATGTAATTGATTACAATTTGTTCCACATACAAATTCACCCTTGCAATTCAAAGTCCAATTCTTTCCTACAGGTCTATTACATCTTGGACATATAGACTTTTCAATTTCTTTTTTATCTAACATATTTTATTTCTCCTTATGACGACTCGTCCTTAATACTTATATGGACGCAATACTATTTATAATTAACGTAAGTATATACTTAATATAAAATATTATATACTTGACATAAATATTGTATATACTTAATATTTAGCATAAGTATATATAGTATTAACTCCATATTAGTATTAGAGGTCTATGTCAAAAAATACACAAATAATAAATGTGAGAAAAACAACATTAGATGAATTAGAAGAGATTATACCACATAGAACAGGTGATAGTTGGACTATAAAAATAAATAATCTTATGGATGAGTATAAAAGAATTAAATTAAATGAGGATAAATTATGAATAAATCAGAAAGACATATAGTGTTAGCAATTGATGAAAAAGATTATAATATATTAGTAGAATTAGCAAATGAAAGAAGATTGCCAATATCAACATATATAAGAACTATAATTGTTAAAAGTAAAGAATTTTCCGAAATGTCAGATAAATTATTTGAGGAATATATAGAAATTGAAAGAATATCAAAACCAATTATAATTTGAGATATATATATGACTGAATGTATAAAATATAGAAAAGTAGAAGCAATGAAATATCCTGAAAATTTTGTATTCTATTATTTCACCAAAGAAGAAATGGATGTGGAGATAAAAGATTTGTTAGAAATTAACACAGAAATTGTGGTTAATGTTTGTGCTGGACAGCGATTTATTGTGCTTGAAAAAAGTGTATATATTGAAATTTCTGAAGAGAAGAAAGAACCGGAAACAGAGACAAAGATAAATCTTATAGAGCTTGAGGATATGTATGAACCTGATGGATGTAGTATATATACACTTAAAGATTTTGACAAATTTATTGAATATTGGCACAAGGGAAAGAATATTAATGTATTTGTTTTAAATGGGATCCGAATGATAATATACGAACACGCAATATATCAAGAATTAAAGAAGAATGTCGAACATGATAAACAATATGTGTGAGGAAGAAATAAATGGATAATATACAAGAAAGATTTGAATACAAAGTCCAATATGGAACTGGAATTCAATCGCGAATTTCGAAAATTCACAATAGTATAGAAAATGGAAAGAACGCAACTAATGAATTTAACAATTTATTGTCATATCTCACTGATGAAATTAAGGATCCAATCAAAAAAGAATTAGCAGAAATATCTGCTAAATATGCAAAAGAAGAGAATTTTGTAAGAAATATAAAAGAATTCCCAGAGACATCGTATGCCTGGTCTGCAAAACACAAGATTCGATACATTGGGAATATTTTAAGAAGAATTCAAACTGATGCAATCGAAGATCTTGTCGAATGTATAATGAATAGATTGAACGAAATGGGACTGCTTGGGGAAAAGGAACGCAAAACACAAATATAAAAGGAGGAAATATGCCAAGAGGAATAAGAGGAACGTGTAAACCAATTGTTATGACAGGTGTTAGAGTAGATTACAAAAAAGAACTTTCTAAGATGTATCCACGAAATACCAACAAACGAAATACAAGTTTCAATGAAATATTAGGACTTGTGTTGGAAGAAATCAAAAGATATAGAATACTGAAAACAGCTATTGTTGAAAGAAAAAAAAGTTTATAGCTATATATTATAATTATACAGCCTATATATTATAGGCGATATCGTTATTTATATTATAAATTATATATAATAACTAATAACTTTAAACCCTATATCTATAATATTAAGATATTTACTGGCAAGGACTCGCGATTTTTCTTTCTTTCACCAAAAGGACATAGAAATATGATAGAATTTAGAATAGGAGATAATATGACAAAGATAATATGTGTCGAATGTGGGAAATAAAATAGATAAGAAATAAAATGAAAGTAATTATTTGAGGAAGAAATGAAAAGAAAAGAAGGATATAAATTTGAATGTCAATCTGGATGTGGAGGAGCAATAGCTGATCCTTGTGTGATATATACTGGTAATGTGTCATTATCTTTAAGACACAAATTCACAAAGTGTCCATTTTATGATAAAATAGCAGAATGGAAAATTAAGGAGATTAAATGACAAAGATAATATGTGTCGAATGTGGAAATGAAATGACAGAACAATATCTCGGTCAAGACTGGTGTGAAACTTGTCATACCAAATTTCATTTAGAATGTAAAGAAGAAAATAAACCTGAAATTTGGTGTATAGATTGTTGTGGACGCGAAGATTGTGGATTGGAGATTTAAAAATGGAACTTAACAAAATCATATTCGGTGATAATCTCACAATTCTTAAAGAATTACCTTCAGATTCAATTGATTTAATCTATCTCGATCCACCATTCTTCACACAAACTAATTGGACTAAGAATATGAATACTTTTGGTGATAAATGGAAAGATATGAATGAATATATAAATTTTATGTCTCTCCGTCTTAAAGAACTTCATCGTGTCTTAAAACCAACTGGAACAATCTATTTACATTGTGATTATCATGCGAATTCTGAATTGAATATAGAAATGAAGAAGATATTTGGATATAAAAATTATCAAACTACTATAATATGGAAATTATTAAATTCTTCATTTGGAAACAAAGTCAATAAAATATTTCATGAATCAACAGATACGATTTTAGTCTATACAAAATCAAACAATTATATCTACAAAAAATGTTATACTCCATATCCTAACAACATTCAAAAACAATACAAAAATCCTGATAATGATCCAAAAGGTAAATATGTATGGAAAAATTTTTCTTCAAGAGATGGAATACAACAAATTCCAAATGAAACAAAATTAAAAGAAAATGAAGAATCGAATATTAAATTCATCAAAAAAGAAGGATATAAATATTTCTACAAACAATATAATCATGGTAGATTAATTTCAAATATTTGGGACGATATTGGTCGTGGTGGTATGAGATACAAATATCCAACTCAAAAACCCGAAAAACTCCTTGAAAGAATAATTTTAGCTTCCTCTAATCCTGGAGATATAGTTTTAGACCCCTTCTGTGGATCCGGAACAACTTGTGTAGTAGCAAAGAAATTAGGAAGAAATTATATTGGAATAGACCAATCAGAAGATGCTGTCAAACTTACGGAAGAAAGATTAGATAAGATAAATATACCAAAAAGTTTATGGGAGTGAAAATATGAAAGTTGAAATATGTTTAGGACATATTTGTCCTTATCTTAAATTTCTATTGTCTTGTGTAGTCTTGGACGTTTCAGTCTCATTTTTTAAGAAAAATAATAAATATGTCGCAGCATAACTAAAATTAAGTTTTACTTTAAAACTTTATCTTTTTTAAGAAATTAGTCTATTTTAGTTATATTTAATAGGATTTAATTTGTATAAACACTAAGTTTATAATAAACAAATAACTTTATATACTATGAAGACATATTAGTATTAGGAAGAAATAAAAGGAAGAATATGAAAGAACCAATATTTATAGGAACAAAAGGAAAAACAAAGAAAGAATTTGATAAGAAGGGTAATCCAATTTCTGGAAAACGTGGAGGAGATAAATTAGTCTGTAGAATTCTAAGACCTTCAGAATTTATGGCTATGTATAATGTGATAGCAAGGGGAAATCAAGATGATTTAACAAATTTCACCATGTGTTTACTTTTGGGAGCAAGATATGAAGAATGTCGTAGAATACAGTCAAATCCAAAATGGTATGATGGAAATATATATGTTCACATCAAGGAGCATAAAGTTAAGAGAGTTGTGAAAGATAGATATATTAGACTTTCAAATAAAGGTAAAACTTTAATAAGATTTTTTTTCACTCCACATATAAATAGAATATTACCATGTGTTCAAACTTGGGACGAAAAACTTAAAAGATGGGCACAACTTGCTGGTATAACAGATGAAAATGCAACTGGAATAACATCAAGAATGATGCGTAAGACTTGGGAAAGTTGGCTTATGTTTTATTATCCAACATATACATTACACATTATGGATAGTCAAGGACATACTTTAACAACTTCAGCGAAACATTATACAAGATTACCATTTGATGAAGAAGACGCAAAAATAATGAAAGAATGGTTAGAAGGTTGGAATCCGGAGGAAAGAAAATGATTGATTATAATTCTATATATCTTTGGAATATAAAATTTGATAATATATGTTTTATTTGTGGAGAAACAGATAAATCATACTTTAATAATCATCATAAAATTCCAAAAATATTAGAAGGTTCTGACGAAATTTATAATAAAGCAATTTTATGTGATGGATGTCATAATATAATTCACTATGACTCAAAGTCAAAATTTTCTCATTCTGATTTAGTAAAAATATCACACGCAAAAAAGAAAGAAAAAATAAAAATTGGAAAAGATACTTGGAAAGGTCGAGGAAAAGATAAAAAACCTCGAAAAAAGAGAGGTAGTCCAAATGATAAACCCATACAAACTTGAAAGAATAATTTTAGATATGAATATTCCAAAATATACTGGAATATATTTTATGTTCGACAAAGAAGATAACTTAATATATATAGGAAAATCAAAGAATGTTTTAAGAAGAATAATTTACCATATAAATCATGGGAGATTTTGGGTAGAATTCATAGATAAAATTTCATGTATAAATTATGATAAAGAAGATCTACAAATTGAAGAACAGAGATATATTAGTAAATATTTACCAAAATATAACTATGAATCTGGAAGTCATGAATATGACGATCTTATAATACAAGGAATGAATACAGACTATGAAAGAAAGATGAGAGGATATTAAGGAGCGAAAATATGACATTTGATTTTGAAAAATTAAGATTTTTTATAGACTCTGTTCCATTAAATCTCGATAAAAAGAAAAATAAAGAGCCAATAAATAAAAAATTACGAGAAGAAATAACAATAAGAGATAATTATATATGTCAATGTTGTGGTTTAAGTGGGGAATATGGTAGTAATGCATACGAAACAAATGGAAAATTACATATACA
>Ga0180732_1002264_pt1 | contig 10497 bp, 6 predicted proteins | sample KR11_01MetaG_FD_148674 | JGI IMG/M metagenome (GOLD analysis project Ga0180732, IMG submission 148674) | Groundwater microbial communities from the Olkiluoto Island deep subsurface site, Finland - KR11_0.1 MetaG | ecosystem: Environmental > Aquatic > Deep subsurface > Groundwater | place...
TGCGATATTAATAGAGAATAGACCAAGCTGTACCGTAGGAACTACGGGAATTTACGACCGTCAAGGACTTTCAATAGAGAGCCGATGCAGCGGTACGCTCCGTGGCTTTAGCCCGGAGTAGTTCACAATAGGCTAATTTAAGAATATTTAATTATCCCATAGCATTCATGGAAGCTATCCCAGCCTTAACAGCCTCAACAGACCTATCCAGCGCTTTCTTCTCATCATCCGCAAGCTCAAGTTCAATAACCTCCTCCACGCCTTTCCTTCCCAGCTTCACAGGCACGCCAAGATAAACATCCTTATTCCCGTACTCGCCATCCAGATAAGCGCATACTGGCATTACCCTTTTTGTATCCTTAAGCACAGCCTCGACCATTTTCGCAACAGCCGCCGATGGCGCATAGAAGGCGCTTCCCGTCTTGAGATGATTGACGATCTCAGCCCCGCCGTTCACTGTCCTTTCCACAAGCCGCTGGATGATATCTTTTGACATCAGTTCCGTTATCGGGACGCCCGAAACGGTCGTAAACCGCGGCAGCGGCACCATCGTATCCCCGTGCCCGCCGAGAACCATAGCGCTGATATCCCGCACAGAGCAGCCCAGTTCCATAGCGATAAATGTTGCGAACCTGCCTGAATCAAGCACACCGCTCATGCCAAAAACGCGCCGCGGCTCAAAACCCGTGGTCTTCAAAGCGACATAGGTCATGATATCAAGCGGGTTAGTTACAGTGATAATTATCGAATCAGGCGCGTATCTAGCGATGTTCTGCGAGACTTCCCTGATTATCTTCCCGTTTATCTTAAACAGGTCTTCCCGTGTCATTCCCGGCTTTCTTGCTATCCCTGCCGTGACAACAACAACATCCGAGCCTTCTATGTCCTTATAATCGTTAGTTCCGGTAACTTTTGAGTCGTATCCGCACAGGGGTCCTGCTTCTGCAAGGTCAAGCGCTTTACCCTGCGGCAGACCCTCTACGATATCTGTCATGACGACATCGCCTAATTCCATCTCTGCTATCCTCTGCGCTGCTGTTGCGCCCACGGCGCCTGCTCCTATGATCGTGATCTTTTGCATTTTGTTCACCTGGATTTGGGGTAATGAGGATTTAGGGGATGATAATATTTGTGTTCAATCAGTGATATTTATCCCCACGCCTGAAAGTCCGATGACCCTGCCCCCCTCATCCTTTAACGCTGCGCTGTTCCAGCGATATGGAATCGGCCCCCCGTTCTTACATATGATATGTGCATCCACCTGGGAATATCCCGTTTCTTCAGCTGACCTTATCGCTTCAGCCATTTTTTTCCTGTCCTTTTTATCGATAAAATCCTGAATCGGTCTTCCCATAACCTCGGTTCCCAGATTGCCTGTTGCTTCTGTCAGCCTGCTGTTCCACCTGATAAGATTTCCATCCACATTAAGTGCATAGATAATAAATGGTATCCTCTCAATGATATGCTCAAGTTCATTCTGCGCTTTTGCCAATTCCTCAAAAGCCCACTTTCGCTCATTTATCTCCTGTTCAAGCTGTACTATTTTCTCCTCAAGCTTCCTGATTATGCGCTCACTGTACTGTCTGAGATATTCCTCCTCTTTATATATCAGTGATTTTACAGGTTTTATCGATCCTGCTTCATATTCCCTGAGCACGGTTTCAATTTGTTCCAGCAGATCCATGAGATGTGCAGGCTTTACAATGAACCGCGACGCTCCAAGCTTTAAAGCCAGTTCGCTGTCTTTTTCACTTACATAATGCGCGGTATAGAAAACAAAAGGTATGTCAGTGGCTGATTCGCTCTTCCTGAGTTCACGAAGCAGTGTGAACCCGTCCATTTCCGGCATCATTATGTCAGATATTATAATATCAGGTTTTGATGTTACGACCGCCTGTAGGGCCTCAATGCCGTTGCATGCCTCAGCGACCTCATAATTCCTTGATGACAGCAGCTCTTTGAGCATGGTCCTGTCATTCTTGGTATCATCTACTACCAGTATTTTCATTGTTCAATATTCCCCTTAATAGCCTTCGTCAGTTTTGTTATCCTATCATTTATAATAGGACGAATCCGTTATATCATAATTATCATATCTAATAGGATAAATATGTTTTGTTAGTTCATTTGCCCGGAAGAAATTTAGAAGTCTTTGATCTGGTGGATGCTATCGGCAGCGTAAATGTGAACGTGCTCCCCTCGCCATATATGCTCTCTGCCTTTATCTCACCGCCTTGCAGCCCCACAAGCTTCTTTGATATCGCAAGACCAAGGCCTGTGCCGCCATAATTCTTGGTGATCCCGGAATCCAGCTGGTCGAATTTCTCAAACAGCCTGTCCACATCCTCTTCATTGATGCCTATACCTGTGTCGACCACCTGGAATTTCGCCATATCCCCTTCTTTTTTGGCAGCGGAAGTGACCATCCCGCCATCTTTCTTGCTGAATTTCACTGCATTGGAAAGCAGGTTGAAAAGAATCTGTCTGAATCTCTGGGGATCTGCCTCTATGGTTCCCAGCTCCTGATCAATATCAGTTTTAATGACAACATTACGCTTTTTCGCCATTTCACAGACAAGACCTGTGGTCTCATAAATTGTATCAGCCACATTCATATCTTCAAAAATCAGGTCGATCTTTCCTGCCTCAACTTTTGACAGGTCAAGGATATCGTTTATTATATTCAGAAGGTGTCTTCCGCTTGTGAGAACATTTTGCACATATTGCATATGCTTCTCCTCATTGCATACTTTCTGCCTGAGCAGTTCTGAGAAACCGATGATGGAGTTAAGAGGCGTGCGCAGTTCATGGCTCATATTTGAAAGGAACTGGGATTTTGCCCTGCTTGCGCTTGCAAGACGTTCGTTCTCAAGTATCATCCTTTCTGCTTTTTTGCGGACCGTTATGTCATTTGAGACCACGTTCACAGAAGCCACAGCTGTTACAATGCCGGTGCGCGGGTTTTTGACCGGGCTTAATGTCTGGTGGAACCATTTTCCATTGCTTTCGTATTCACAATGCTGCGGTTCTCCATTCTCAAAAACGCTGCTGACTCTTTCAGTGAACACTTTAATGCGGTCAGGTGAATGAATATCCTTATAACTTTTCCCCCTGTAGTCCTGTATCCCCAATCGTAAAAGATGTTTGGAATTCATGAAAAGGTATCTGCCATCCCTGTCCACCATGTATATTGAATCGTCAGTGGATTCCACAAGCGAGCGGTATTTTTCTTCAGACTCGCGAAGAGCGTCCTCTGCTTTCTTGCTCTCCGTGATGTCCTCCATCATGGCTATCAGGAACTGTGGTCCGCCTTCTGCGCTGTTCACTACAGATACAGCAAGACGCCCCCATAATATGGTTCCGTCCTTACGAACGTATCGCTTCTCCATTATGTAATGGTCTCGCTTCCCTGTTATCGCTTCGTTGAAAAGGAGAAGATTCGGAGAAACATCCTCAGGGTATGTGTAATCTATGAATTTCTTGCCGCGCACCTCCTCGGCGCTGTAGCCTATCATCTTCATGAAAGCCGGATTGCTGTCCAGGATACACCCGTCCAGATCGCTCAGGTATATACCGATGACAGCCTTATCGAACATCGCTATGAACCGCGCTTCGCTGTTGCGCAGTCTTTTGTTCATCCGCTCCTGCTCGGTAAGAGAGTTCTTCAGGTCGCCACTCATCCTGTTGAAGGCAGCCGCAAGTTCACCGATCTCGTCGTTTGTCCTGATGTATACCTGAGCGCCGGATTTCTCCTTTACATTATCCTGCGCCGCGTCTTTCAGGTTGACGTTCGGTGTTGAGAAATAATTTGAAATAGCCCAGCTAATTATTGCCAGCGCGAACGCTAACAGGCTGAAAAGTAATATGAAATATTTTGCATCTGAAATTGCGTTTTCAAGATTTATCCTTTGGTTTGAGAATACTGTTTCTTCATTTAATAAAGCGCGGTCCACCACCTTTAAAAAATCCGTTTCGGCTTCTTCATAGTCTTCATATTTATCAAGGACTTCCTGACCTGAAACGCCCTGTTTTTTCAGTTCTATTAATTCAAAACCAACTCTCTGGAGCCTCTGACCTTCGATCCTTATATCCTCTAAAAATGGTTTTTTTTCGGGGAAGTATCTGTTTACAAGGTCTTCGTATCTGCTTAAGGAACGGTTGTACAATTCTATTCCAGATATGATCTTTCCATATTCGTTCTGCAATAATGCGCTGTCTGTCCTGTTCTCTGACATTAGGGACACAAATTCATGGGTGGATGTCACTATTCTTGTGCCGCTGCTTTTCACCTCCCCCAGAGATTCAATGACCGGTATGGTTTCCATTTCAACTTTAGCATATGTGCCGGAAATAAAATTCGTGGCTGCAAGTCCGGCATAAGCTACCGCCACAAGCAGAAGCAAAAACGCTAAGAAAGCCAGCGTCAGCTTGATATTGATTTTCATATTCGGGTCTCCTTATTGGCTATTATTGGTAACGTGACTGTAAATGTGCTCCCCTCTCCATATTTGCTCTCAGCCGTTAAACTACCACCATGCAGTTCCACCAGCCTCTTCGTGATGGCAAGACCCAGCCCTGAGCCTCCATATTTCTTTGTGATCCCTGAATCAAGCTGCTCGAATTCGGTAAACAATTTCTTCATATCTTCTTCCCTGATCCCAATGCCCGTATCGGATACGGAGAACTTCGCCATATCTCCTTCCTTCTTTGCTGTTATGGTTATAGTTCCTCCCTCAGGTTTGCTGAATTTCACCGCATTAGAAAGAAGGTTGAACATTATCTGCTTGAACCTCTGATTATCGGCTTCCATGAATAAAAGAGAAGGGTCAAGTTCATTCTTAAGTTGTATCTTTTGTTTTGATGCTTTTTCTTTTATGAGTATCAAAGTCCCATCTATCAATGAAGGAACATTTATCTTTTCGATGACAAGTTCCATCTTTCCGGATTCCACTTTTGAGAGGTCCAGAATATCGTTGATAAGGTTGAGCAGGAATTTCCCGCTTGTAATTACATTGTCAAGATGGTGCAGCGATTTTTCATCAAGGGATGAATTCATCTTTATCAATTCTGAAAAGCCGAGGATGGAATTAAGAGGTGTTCGCAGTTCATGGCTCATATTGGCCAAGAATTCGGATTTAGCCCTGCTGGCATAGGCAAGATTCTGATTTTCAATACGTATCTCATCTGCGCGCTTAAGCTCAGTGATATCCTTGATCGTTCCCATACTTGCCACCATGCCGCGATAATCAATAAGCCCCACATTCATATTAACGATAATTCTTGTTATCCCGTCCCTGTACAGCACGCGGAATTCGTATTCCCTGGCAACATTCTCTCCTGCCAGCCTTCGATGATAGCGGTCTAATACCATTTCCATATCTTCCGGCGCGATAAATTCGCGAAATTCCCTTCCTGTGAGTTCTTCCACAGTGTAACCTACCATCCGGGCAAACGCCTCATTGACGAATTGAAGTACCCCGTCCTGGATAATAAAGACGCCGTCCTGAATATTTTCGATCAACATGCGGTGTTTTTCTTCACTCTGGCGCAGTGCCTCCTCTGCCTGCTTGCGTTCCGAGATATCAAGGAAAGCCTCCAGAAGAACTTCCCTGCCAGCAAGATTAACACAGACAACGGACTTCAATATTGGAATACGCCTGCCATCTTTTGTTATAAGTATTTTCTCGGATTTATCAACTTTCTGTTTCAGATCAATGATCGGGCATTTGCCATCTTCAGCAGGACAGAGTACTTTATTGCATATCAGCCCTGCGATCTCCTCTTCATATCCATAACCCATCATACCAAGGGCTGCTAGATTTGCTTTCAGGATCTTCTTATCATCCATACCGATCATAATAATGCCATAGGGCATGGAATCGAGCATGGTCTGAAGCGTCCGCTTTGAGATAGTTGTCTTCTGCAGTTCTTCTGTCATTTTATCGAAAGCAGAGGCAAGCTGCCCTATTTCATCATTTGATTGTATCCCTGTCTTGACGTTCAAATTGCCGTGGGCAATTTCACGGGTAACAGTTCTCAATTTTTTAATCGGGTGCGATATGGAACTTGAAATGATTATGGACATCACTGTTCCGAGTATCAGAATAACAAAACCCAGGCCCAGTAATTGGGTATTAAATGCTAAAATAATTCTTTCCTGGTCAAGGACATTGGCGTTCAATTGATGCGTCGTTTCTGATAACAGCTCGCGATGCTTTTTATTAGCGTTATTTATCAGTCCATAAACCAGGATCCGTTTCTCATTTATCTCCTTAGCATTCATGCTGTTCTGCTGCAAATTTGCCAGATAATTTATGTCTTCACGTATTTCACAGAATATGCCTTCCATTTCTTTAAATCTGGCTCTTGAATTATTGTCCGAATTATTTTCTAATGACCGGATGATCCCTTGCAGATCATCTATATCCTTATTCGCTTTTTCGAGATTTTCGCTGTAAGCCACTGTGAAAAATTTGTCCACGTTCTTTTCAAGAGATTCAAGAGATATCCCGATCTCCTGCAGTTCACTTATCTGTGAACTCAGAGGTATTACCTGTTGTGAATGAACCCTGAGATCCTGCATTTGAATATAACCATACAACGTAGCGCCTATATACAATAAAATAATGATCGAGAATCCAAGGAGGATCCTTTTTCCGATCGATAAGTTGAATGGTTTTCCTGACATGCTTTTCTTAATTTTTTAACGAATAATTATTGCATTTTTAAGCAGATCCGGATTGATAACAGCGCCTATCTTATCTGCCATCTTGATGTTCACATAGAGCCTGCCTATCTTGTTCGTTACCTGTGGAATATCAGATGGCTTTTTGCCGTCAAGAATGCGCAATGCTGTAAGGGCAGACCATTCACCCTGTTCTTCAGGCATTTTTGTATAGCCGATCAGTGTATAGGGAGTCATCCATTCAGCGGTAGCGCCGGCCGGGATCTTTGTGTTTTCCAGAACAAAGATTTCCGCATCTTTTTTGTCCCAGTTCGTTATGCCGGCATTGTTTTCAAGTATAACTATGTCAACTTCATTTTGAAGCTTGATGTATGACTGTTTCCATTCTTCAAATGTATTGACATGATACTTACTGGTAAAACTGATATTGAACAATTTTTTGTAATATTCGGCGTTTTTCCAGTCAGTAGTAGTATTTCCTGCCATAAATCCAACTCTATCACCTTTTGAATATTCTTTCAAAAAATCTATAAGCCTGGGGGTCATGCTTACTTCTATCATACCTGCGGTATTATTGTACGGCGCACCATAGATGGAGGCATCCCAGTTTATAGCGCAGAATACAAAAGGCAAAGATGCATCCCTGTAATAAGGCATCAATAAATACTTGAAAGCCGGGTCGTCAGAAACTATAACAACATCAGGCTTGAAATCTTCAATAACGGATTTTGCCTTCAGCGCAGCCAGTTTACCGAATTCTGCCGTATCGTTCCTCTTTGTATCCATTCTGTGGATCTTAAGTTCAATACGTGTGCCGTCCAGCGCAGATTCAACGCCTTTTGTGATGCCGTCGCTCCATTCATAACCCTCATGGTAAGAATCTATATAAAGGATCTTTTTACCATCGTAGGTTTTTGTAATGTTTTCTCCGGTGGTTTGGTTTGCCGCCGTTTTCTCTTCTGCGATGCAGCCGATCATTACAGCTGAAAGGAGGACAAATAACAATACCAGAATTGCCTTTTTAATAATATCAACACCCATTATCAAGTGAATTTGCTATTTCAATTTCTTCTATCATTATTATACTCATTATGTAAATGTTATGTATATATAATTATTCACACTCACTTTATCCTTTTAATAGGGAGGTAAAAGGTGAACGTGCTGCCCTCACCGTATCTGCTCTCAACGGATATCGAGCCGCCTTGCAGTTCCACAAGCTTCTTTGATATCGCAAGCCCAAGGCCTGTGCCGCCATAATTCTTGGTGATCCCGGAATCCAGCTGCTCAAATGTCTGGAACAGCTTGTCCATATCTTCTTCCCTGATACCGATACCCGTGTCACTTACACTGAATTTTGCCATATCTCCCTCTTTTTTCACAGCAACAGTGACCACACCGCCCTCGGGTTTGCTGAACTTTACTGCATTGGAAAGCAGGTTGAAGAGTATCTGTTTGAACCTCATATGGTCTGCCTCTATGAATTCCAGTCCCGGTTCAAATTCACTTTTTAAAATAACTTTCCGCTTTGAAGCAATTTCCCTTACAAGACCTGCTGTCTCATTTATGGTCTTCGCCACATTCATATTTTCAATTATCAGGTCTATCTTTCCTGCCTCCACCTTTGACAGGTCAAGAATATCATTGATTATATCTAGCAGGTGTCTGCCGCTTGTGAGAACATTATCCACATAGCGCGCATGCTTCTCCTCATTGCATGTTGTCTGTTTGAGCAGATCCGAGAAACCGATTATGGAATTAAGAGGCGTGCGCAGCTCATGGCTCATATTTGCCAGGAACTCGGATTTTGCCCTGCTTGCGCTTGCAAGGCGCTCGTTCTCAAGTATGATCTTTTCTGCTTTTTTGCGGGCTGTTATGTCACTTGATACCACGTTCACAGCAGTCACAGCTGTTACCATGCCAGTGCGCGGGTCTTTGACAGGGCTTAAGGTCTGGTGGAACCATTTTCCGTCGTTTTCGTATTCATACTGCTGCGACTCTCCTTTCTCAAAAACGCGGCTGACACTATCCGTGAATGTCTTCGCCTGTTCCTCCGGATGAATATCCCTGTAATTCTTGCCCAGGTAATCTTCGATCCCAAGACGTGTTAGATGTCTGGAATTAATGAAAAGGTATCTGCAATCCCTGTCCACCATGTATATGGAATCATCTGTGGATTCCACAAGCGAGCGATATTTTTCTTCAGACATCCTTATTTTTTCTTCTGCCTGTCTGTCATTCTCAAGCAGCGTGTTCTTTCCTTTGGTAGTGATGAAGAAAAGCCGCGCGCATATCAGTACAAATATTGAGCCCCATAAGAACACCTGTGAGACCAGTATTTTAAGATCCAGTATCTCACTGCCTGTAATCAGGAAATATTCAAAAGAAATGTAGCCAGCCATGAAAAAGAAAATAAATATGACCAGGATAAGCCACCATTTGTAACTGGACTGCATCCTGGAAATGTTATAAGTGCGCCAGAAATACAATATCGAATAGATAAAAATAACTATACCGATGCCAACGGATATAATATTGAAGGTCATATTAAACCTTCTTTTTTCGCAGCCACAGGCAGGTAAAAGGTAAACGTGCTCCCCTCGCCGTATCTGCTCTGTGCCATTATCCTGCCTCCCAGAAGTTCCACAAGTTTTTTTGAGACCGCAAGTCCAAGGCCTGTGCCACCGTATTTTCTTGCTATACCTGAATCAAGCTGCTCGAAACTATGGAATAGCCGTCCCATATTTTCTTCATTTATCCCTATGCCGTTGTCAGCCACTGAGAACTTTGCCATATCCCCTTCCTTTTCTGCGGTTATTGTTACCGTCCCGCCCTCAGGCTTGCTGAACTTAACGGCATTGTCAAGCAGATTGTTAAGCACCTGCCTGAATTTCTGTCCATCAGTATCAATAAATTCAATTTCATGTCCCAGGTCTTTTTTAATTATTATTTTCTGTTTTCCTGCTTTTTCTTTTATATTCTCAAGAACTTCATTTACTGCAACAGGAACAGAAACATGCTCGATCGTAAATTCCATCTTTCCTGATTCGACCCTGGTCAGGTCGAGGAGGTCATCTATTATCCTTAGCAGGTTCTTCCCGCTCAAATGAACATTATCCGCATAACGCTGCTGCTTCTGATTCAAATCTCCCGCTTCTTTTTTCTTGAGAAGTTCCGTGAAACCGATGATAGCGTTAAGAGGCGTTCGAAGCTCATGGCTCATGACCATCAGGAAATTGGATTTCGCCCTGTTCGCAAGCGCAAGGCGCTCATTCTCGCGCTGTATCCCCTCATTCCGCCTGCGTTCCGTGATATCGCGCATTATCGCGCTGAAAAATATCTTTTCCCCGGTCTTCCATGAGGAAAGGGATATCTCCATGGGGAATTCACTTCCGTCCTTCCTGAGCGCATGGAGTTCCACCGTTTTTCCAATAATATGGGACTCACCTGTAGTACGGATCCGTTCCATAACTTTATTATGATCTTCTCTGTATTTCTCACGCATCAGGATCGTAATCTGTTTACCTAGAACTTCGCTGCTCTCATATCCGAAGATCTTCTTTGCTGCATCGTTCCAGAAAACGATCTTTCCGTGGCCATCCGAAGAGATTATCGCGTCATTTGCAGACTGAGCTACAGAGCGGAAGCGTTCCTCGCTTTCTCTGAGAGAGATCTCTGCCAGCTTGCGCTCGGTGATGTCCTGCCATGTTCCAACTATATGGCTTATTTTCCCATCAGGATTTTTAATAAGGCGGAGCGAGTCCCCGAACACCCTGTACGACCCGTCAGATATTTTCCATCTGTATTCATAG
>Ga0180732_1002265_pt1 | contig 10497 bp, 19 predicted proteins | sample KR11_01MetaG_FD_148674 | JGI IMG/M metagenome (GOLD analysis project Ga0180732, IMG submission 148674) | Groundwater microbial communities from the Olkiluoto Island deep subsurface site, Finland - KR11_0.1 MetaG | ecosystem: Environmental > Aquatic > Deep subsurface > Groundwater | place...
CGATAACAGTGGTCGCCTTGCCGTCTATCTTGCCCTTAGTCCCGACACCTGCTGCCCTGATTGAGATACCCATTTCACCTAATAGTTTCTGATCTCTCAATGTGGCCAGCTTCTGTTGTAACCAGGGTTCAACTATTACAGCATCGCCGACTATGCCCACGCCCTCCTCGAATCTAACATTCTTCAGGCTTGCCACCCATTGCCGTATCGACCCTTCGGGACGTTGTTTTTCCTCTTCTTCTGTCTGGTGATCGGCATACATCTTCGCACCCTCAAAGGCTGCAAAGTCCCTTGAAAGGGTCTCAGTAGGATAGTAGTTATTATTAACTGGATTCCCAAAACCTGGCTTGATAATTACGACCCTGGCAATCCCTTTTGAGCCTATACTTGCCTCTTCCAGACTGACATAATTTGCTAATATGTGCCTTGTCTCTAATTCCTTAACCCATTTGGGCATATCTTCATCCCCCACATCTAGTTTTCTATATTCAGTTCGTATCTTACGTTTAACAGCAGATAAATCCTCTTTCAAAATATCAACTCTCTGCCCTCTAAATCCGCCAGGTGAAAGGGCAGCACTGGCAATCCCTAACTGTTTTCTAGTAACCTTATCAGTGGGATTTTCCCATAATTTCAACTTCCATTCTGAAGGCTTCTCTGCGTCAGGAGCATAGGCATAAGCGGAAGAGGGGAATTGTACGCCATCTTCTACTTTCATGGCCTCCTTGTCCTTTAAGAGCGTCAGGACGGCATCCGCTTCTATGAGTGCCTCTTTGGTTTTCTCCTCGTCTGGCTCACTAGATAGAAGTTCCTGACACAACTCCATAATCTTTTTAATCCTAGCCGAATCAGACCCGGCATTACGCTTTCCCTGTTCTTGAATTATCTCAGCATATTTAGATTGCAAATCATTCATAGGCACCTCCGATTCTTTGGCGACCCACTCGCCTTGTTCGTTTTTCTTGTATTTAGTCTTTACAGCCGCCCAAGCTGTACCGGCGGATTTACCCTCATCGCCGTCATATTGCTTGAAAGCTGAATTGAAAGCAGCTACCCATATTTCTATAAGATGCTTGGGCAAACCTTTAATAGCATCGGGCGGGTTAGTAACTGTATATGGCATGTTTTTACTCAACCCCTATTAAATAATCGTTAGTAGCCTCTATAATCTCAAAACCACATCTGCAAGTGAGCCGGAATACATCGCCATCTTGTGGTGTGTTGCCTTTAATATCACTTTGAACATTACCAACCACCACATTCCTTGTTTTCATAATCCCATCATCTTCCATATAAATAATCAATCTGCCGCATTCTTTGCATTTCAGATAACCACTCATAAGATTCCTCCCTATTTTCTAAGTCGTGTCGTTTATTCATAGCATCACGGGTGCAAGCGCACAGCGGCACCGAGGATGTGCTGGTGGTCTTAAATCACCGCTTGGGAATAAGTCGTTTATCGGTATTACCACATTGGCATTAGCAGCGCATATCTCGCATGGTGCAGTTACTATCCATTCTTTACCCGTGACTCCCATATCCTTTGACCTGTCCATAAAGGATTGCTCTAATGCGTCCGCCGATTCAGTCTGTGAAATCATTATAGACCTATCTCGTAAAGTTATACCCTTAATTTCCGATAGTCTTTTAGAATCCTGCCAGCCAAGCTCCATCCGCAAATCTCTGGCAATACCATCTATGCCCCGTTTGTTCTTTATGCCATCCGAAATGATTTCCGATAATCTAGTTTTGGTTTCCGCTGTAATACCATCAACAAGTTTAGCTTTTGAAATATGTTTCTGTGCATAATTTATAGCCTGACGCATGGGCGGTCCCTCGAAGAATATCGGCTTAGCCTCTAATTTAGTTCTACCCCACGAAATCATCTGAGCTGAGCCACGAAGGTAAGCAGTTGCCAAATGACCCTGCAATCTAAATGCGAGATTATCATTGAATGAAGCCAGTATCGGGTCGAGGAACTCATTAATATCTTCTGGTAAACTCATTCTTGACAAATCCCCTTGATTGTATTATTATAATTATGGAGGTAAACAATGAAAATCATATCTAGGAAGAAAATCCATACTCTCCATGTTATGCCAAATGACACAATCTCACTTCACTATAAACAAGTCGGAACTTTCCCTAATGGTAAGGAAGAGATACTTATAGACAAGGAAGTATTAAAATCTAGAATTGGGCGTGAAATGGTGTTAAATGAAGCTGTCATCTTTGATGTTGAAGCTGGAGAATTAGGCGATAATACAAAGGATGGTATAGGGGGGGCTTTTCTTTCAACCTAATCCTGTTTAACATTCCTATAATAAATCTGCTCTAAGGCATTCCAATCAAAAGCGTTCTCTAATCCCTTGAAGTAATCTTTAAGACTTTTTTGAAGTCCTTTTTCGATAGGCTCGTTTTGGGGTGCTGATGGGTTTGCGGGAATCTCCGCCTCCAATAATCGGATTGTCTTGTCCAGTTCGTTCAAAAGATTGCTCATAGACTCCAGTCCCCTTGCATTTCTTACAGTGTAATCTAACCAAGCCGTGATGATATTCGATATAGCCATTTCCCCTACAATCAGGACATTCCATTGTCTACCCCTTAATAGTCTCTCTGAATGACCTTAATGCCTTACTCAAAGCCACATTAGGGTCAGATTTGCTCTCTTTGCTTATCTGGTCTAATACCTCGTTAACATTCTTAACCCCCAACGTAAGCAAAGCCTGTTGCATAACGTCCGTAGAATTAGCAAACTGAGGGAATGTCTGTACCATTTGCATAATAGACTGAGATACGCTTGCCGCCGCTTCCTCTGAAATCTTAGGGAAGTCCAAATCCACATATTGCTTATCTTCGGGTACTCCATTATGGGTTAGGATTAATTGAAATAGATCGTCATAAGTATCCGCCCAAATAGACTGATAGCTTTCGCACATCTTCTGCACCGGCAATTCTACCGTTTTCGCTGTAGCCAGATTTCCTATAGATATATCACCAAAATACTGTTCCGGGAATCCCGTTGCCGCAGATACCTGAAGTTTAAGTTGCCGTCCATCTTGATATGCTCCGCTTGCCCCTGAGTCTGTTCTAATAGGCTGTAAGTCTGCGCCTGCGTTCTCTATTGAAGTCGAACCCGCTTTGATTTCTTCTTCGTGATAAACTGCTTTTGTAGCATTAACTGCCGTAGCGCCGCCTTGAACTTTGACCTTCCATGCGAATCTTGCCAATGCTAACATGACGGCCACCCGGGAAGCCAGGAATTTCCGGTATAGCTTAATCCATTCTAACGCAGGCAGGAGATAAGAGTTGCCTCTTTGTGCGAGGTCGTTAATCGCCAGATGATAGACCAAAGCATCCTGTGTTTTTTGATGACTTGCCCCCAGAGAATCCTGACAGCCCTCATTTTTAAGATTGACAAATGATCTGTAATAATCTACATGGGATTTACTCTGTGCATCAATCCATTCCCTCTTGTAAAATCTGACGTTTTCTATATCATCGGGGTCTGTGATAAACTCAGTTATCTCTAATGGGTCAATTCGCCTTATTGTCGTTTCTTTGCCCAGAAACACAGCAAAGAAAACCTCGCCATCTACCAGGAGTTTATCAGATGACTTGCGCTGACCCTTAGATGAAAAGAGTGGCTTGTTATTAGGGGAATACCACAAATCAGTTAGAATGCTATCGGTTTTAGTATCTTCCGCATTCCAGGATATACCTGTACCGAAAGCGTAATCGGTCATTAAGGAAACCGCCCGATGTGCCAGAGGGTCTTTGAGTGCATAAAGGCGGGCTTCTTGAATTGTGGCTTTGCGTTGATTGGCAGGGATAATCTCTCCCGTATTTGTTGAAAGATTAATCCAGCCGGAATCCTCTAATTTAAGAATGTCCTCGACTTGAGATGTAGCTTCTTTTAATATCTGGTCAAACTCAAATAATGTATCAGCCATTATGACTCCTATATCCTATCTAGTCCGAACGCCTTCATACTGTCAAATATCACTATGCTTTCTTTTTCAACCGGTTCTAATTTCCCCACTACGCCATAACGTCTTGAGTCCATCCCATGAGAAAAGTTGTGCGTGGTTTTCTCTGTTAGTTTCCCGTTCTTGTCTTGAATATACCTGTAGTTTCTCTGCTCCTTAATACAATTTAAGGAGTCCTTTGTCCAGAAGTGTTTGTATTGCCTGACTCTTTGATGACCGTACTCTACGGAACCCTGTCCTTTAGGTGCCGGCTTAACATTGAATCCTCTTTGCCGCAGTTCAGCATTTGACTTCGGCTCAGCAGCATCATCAAATATCTCATCATAATTGCGCCGGACACCAAGTTCATCCATCCGGTGAGCTATCATGTCATTAGTTAATCCAGTCTCGTAAATTAGTTCTTTACTGTAGAGATTATCGCCGATTATTACATTAGCAGTCAGGCAAGTCGGGTCATTGGTGTAGCCATAATCAAGCCCGTGAAACCTGTCACCCTTAGGAAGTTCATCGCATTGCTCAAAGAGTGGATAGACTAATCCCTCGACCTTTCCTATACGTCCTAGTCCGTAAATATTCCACCAGTTCGGGTCGGTTGCACGATATGATTCAATATTAGCAACAACGGAGGGAAGGAGTACCCATTTCACGTCAAGATAAGTCGAGTGGATATAAGCCGTGTCAGGTCTGGTCAACCAGTGCTCGTGCGCCCAGAACGAACTAACAGGATTCCAGTCCACAAAGGTGAAGTCAGAAGTTCTAACGTCTAATCCCCTGGCCGTCTCCCAGGGTACATTATTGCCTTCGTTAATGTAGAGGATGTTCCGCCTAGGTCCACGTACCTTTGCCGATTCGTCAGCTCCAAAGAACTCTATAATTGACCTATCATAGTGGTATTGCGCCTCGGTTTTGTTGAACCTCTTATCATCGAATTCGTCTCCAAGAATATCTCTGAAATCTTTGATACACCCCTTTTTAAGATGGGGCATGGACTCGGATACTACCGATATCAATAATGGCGGTTCCGACTTTTTGGCAATCTCGTCTAATACCTGGAGGATAGAGTAGGTCTTGCTGGATGCTGTGCCGCCTTCGTTAAGGCTGCGGCGTATTTTGGGATTGAGATAGTTGTTTAGATTCTGGTGAAATATCTGTGTCAGATTGCGGCCTTCCACTATTTTCTAACCTCTCTATGAGTACCTTAGTATCGGGGTTAATGATGTTATAGACCGCAGGACCCCTCAACTGCTCGCCCTTACTCGTTAAATCCACTTGAGTAACTGCCTTGCCTTCGATTCTCTCGATGATAAAGTTATATTCTGGGAGATCACCCTTAGCGGCTGCCTTCCAGGCAGATAGTGCGGCTGCCTGGGCATAAGTAAGATTCTTGGCGTCTATTGGCGCTGTTATTGACTTATCTGCAAACTCTTTTAACCATGACGTTATGCAAACTTCCTTACGTGGGCGACCTTTCGGATTGCCGGAAATGCCCTTAACAAACGGTATTCCTACAATTCGCTGTTTATCAGCATTTTTAGCCATTGATTAACTCCGCTTTCTTACCCGTGAAGTCTTCCCATCGTTTGATTATTACATCACAATAATGCTCGTCTATTTCCATCATCCGGCATTTGCGTGATAACTTCTCACAGGCTATAAGTGTGGAGCCTGAGCCACCGAAGAGGTCGAGGATAATAGATGTTTGATGATTCCCAATCGCCTTCTCTGCTAGTGCAACTGGTTTTTGTGTTGGATGGTATTCATTCTTGGATTCCCTATCTAAATCCCAAACGGTAACCTGCCTTGTATCACCACACCAATTTACTGTAGCCCCTTTCTTGAAGCAATAATAGCAGGGTTCGTGTTTCTGTTTATACTGAGCACTCAAAGCCCCATATTGTGCCTGATTCTTGTTCCAAACAATCTCACATCTTATCTCATATCCTGCGGCTGCGGCTGCGGCTGCGGCTGCAATTCCCTTAATTCCAGCGTGCCATAAATAGAGTGATGCTTCTTTAACTGAAAACTTGTAAGCCATCATACAACAGGGTTCATATAAATCAGTATTTTCATCGCCTACTAATCGCTGCCTCTTCGTTTGAACACCACCATCATATCCTACTCCATACGGCGGGTCGGTAAACACCATATCAGCCTTCTCGCCCTGCATCAGTTTCTCCACATCCTCTTTCTTAGTGGCATCCCCGCATAAGAGTCTATGATTGCCTAGTTTCCAGAGGTCTCCCCGCCTACAAATGGCTTCAGTCGCTTCCGGTACAGCGTCATCGTCGGTTAGTCCCTCTACTGGCTGATGTAATTGATTAACTAAGTCCTCAATCTCCTTATCATCGAAACCTGTAATCTCAATATCGAAGTCGCCAGTGTCCAGCTCCTGGAGTAAGTCTTTAAGTAGTGGTAAATCCCATTCGCCTGAAATCTTGTTAAGGGCTATGTTAAGAGCTTTCTCTTTGGTATCCGACAGGTCAACAATAGATACCTCGACCTCTTTCATAGACTTAGCGAGCTTTAGGTATTCGGGGTCGGATGGCTTTAAGTCCTTGCGGGGGTTATAAGGCGCCGGATTTATCTTTGAAATAGATATTGTTTCTATTATCATTATTTCTTTGAGTAAAACGTAGCGTAGCCTCTAAAGCGTAGCGTAGTTTTACATATATTATATTTATATATATATATTTATATAGTTATTTATTATTTCTTTATATATGTTCTTTATGGTGGTGCTTATTTGTCACTAGGGTGGTGACATGAAGACACCATATAAGTATTGAATTCCCGGTGTTTTTTATCTTTAATTATTTCACCCTTTTCTATTAAACTATTTATTATTCTAATAGCGGATCGCCGGGTGATTGAACATTTATCAGCGATAGTTGTATATGATGGTGAGAAGACTTTATTATTGGTACACCTGTAAATATATATCAGTACCATTTTTTCGGTGGTGGTTAGTGGTTTATTAAATATTTCATTTGGTACTCTAAAGTAATTTTTCATGATAACATCTCCGCTCACGTTATTCCGCTTTTACTACTGCCGGGGCAGGGATTGCGGAAATCCCTTTGTCATCCTTACCAGCTAAGTAAGGATTAGCCCCAGTAATCGTTCATTTTATGGAATATTTAGTGGCCCGGCGTTATCCTTTGTAAGGCTGCCGGGTATAAAAGAGGTTGTCAATGTTTCTAACCCTCCACTATATATTATACAGACCCTCAGTGCGATAAACGCTTTTGATTATATTTTATTATACGAGCATTTACTGCGTTCTTGGCAGATTCACTGCGTTCTTGAGGTGTCTTTTTGGCAGCACTAGCCAAGCCGCCTTTCCGAGCTAATTCACTCCTTTCTTCTGGTGTCATTTTGGCAACTGTAGCTAATCCCCCCTTTCGTCCTGATTGTACGGGATCATAAACAAAACCCTCAGTATAGACACTATCTGGGATGTACCCCTTAGGATTAGCAGCCAGCCAATTCTCTACCTGGACATAAGCCCAGACATAAAGTTTTTGAGTTATTATCTCACGGTTTCGAGCCGCTCTTTGGAGGTCATCACAGCCAACATCAATCCAGATGTATTTCCGCACTATTGTACCACATCCTCCATCTTATCCTCTCGTATTTTTCTGACATTTTCCCATAAAGGATCATCGTCTTCTGATGGAAGATTATGATATAATCCCCTTATAAAAATCACCGCTGAATACCCGTCAGCTTGCTGGCGGGATGAAGGCGGCCTCGTCCGTAATTTGGGGTGAGGCGGCTCCCCTTCCCGTAATGCCCCACAGCTTGCTGTGGGGTACTTTACTCCCAATGACCACTTCGGTAATATCCTATTCAAGGTCATCCCTGTGAGTGTGCTTTCCACTTGGATACCGGTACAAATAGAGCGCTTCCGGGCTACCATTTCCCTATTCTGTCTAGCCTTCTCATAGTCATCGCAAAGAAACCGTTCAGTCCATTGGCTCATACTACCCCTTGTGTTTATTATTTAACGTGCATACTATATATTGATTATAACAATGTTTATTATAGCACAAACACATTAGAAAAGCAAGGGGTTAGGGCTAAATAATGAAATAGTATAAGATAGTGAGGTGGGGAGAGGTTCCATGTGTAAGTTATTGTTGTAAACCGTTGTAAACCGTTGTAAGTTGCTGTAGTTGGCTGTCAGCGGGTTTGAACTAGTGGTTAATACCTGTTATTATGAGAGTAGATAAATAAAGGAGGGAAGGGAAATGAAACCAATCTATTATAAAAAGGGGCAACGGGTAAGAATTGAGAATGGGGGTGAATTTGAAGGGATGGCGAATCTTATAGAGTTTGTAGGTAAGGATGATTACCCTCCATATAGAGAAACCTGGAAGGTTTACTTCTCTGGGGTGGGGACATTCCGAAGAACAATAATACCAGGAGATTAACCATTGCCGATGATAGGCGAGCCGGTCGCCTTGATTCGAGAGCGGTTAAGCTCTAAGGAGGGGATATTATGAAATGCCCTAGGTGTGGTAAACAGTTGTATAAGGGAAAAGCCCAATGGTCACACCGGTATTCGTTTAGTGAGATGTTTACTAATAAAAACATTTGTGACTATACAAAGGAAGTCAAATGAAATCAAGCCTTGAGAAGAGACCTACATTCTATAGAGTGTTGAGATCATACACTATCCTGGAACGGTTACACAGATTCGTTATACATTTATTATGGAGGCTGAGGAAATGAACGCTTTTCTATCAGAGAGATACATACCGGGCAATCCTATCAGACTAAATGCGTATCCAAGTCTCAAGATATGTCCTAACTCTCACAAGCACGTCTCAGCGTTTCCAGGATACGATAGGATAATCTGCCCAGAATGCCTTAGAGTCTATATTAATAAGGAGATGAAATGAAAGTATTCAAAGGCGACAAATGGAATGAAATCTTTGGCAGTATAATCCCACTTGGGACACCTGTGAGAGTAATTAAATACTGTTACCGCCGTAGAGTTTTGGTAGAATACCGGGGACAAACAGTATTAACGATGTTATGGTGCTTGAAATGAAAACACAAGTCATTTCACTTCAGGGAACAATGAATCAGATCTGCAAACTGCTGCAACTCAAGATTAAATTACAGGGCAATAAAAAGATAGGAGATATGTAAAATGGGTTTACCAAAATTCATACAGTTAGGTGATGAACGTTCAGGGATACAAGTAGAGTATATAAAGAGACGTAAAGCGCTTTATCTATTCGGATGGTATGACCATTGTGTAGGTATCGAGGGCGGAGAAATTGCGTTATTAGATTTCTGCAAACAATTAGGGATAAACGGAAAAGATTTAAAGGAGTTATTATGAAACATACAGAGACACCGTATAAATTAGAAGTGCTGGATAGCGGCACATATTTGCTGGAATCTCTTGCGGAAGAACCCGTAGCCATTGGGAATAACCCCGGAAATGGGAGATTCCTACTCAAAGCCTGTAATAACTATGAGAAGCTGGTTGAGACTCTAACGGAGATTTCTAAAGGGATGGGGAAATTTAGCATTGACCCATTAACACATGCCTCTAATACCATAGATGATATGAAGGGGTTAGCCAATGATGCTCTCAATTCCCTAAGGGATGGTGAATAATGATACACGATGATGGCGATGTCGAGAAGTTATGCTTGACTGTGTTAAAAACAGACCAGGATCACCAGGGTGAGATGTATCACGATTTCCTGGAATCCAAATATGGCTCAATGACGATAGTTAATAATGAAGTTGCCTTTGGGGCTGCCTGTTGGGTGGGTGGGTGGATGCATAGAAACCGTGTACTTGACAAGGTCTTGTAAATATGCTAAGGTATCTTATGGCATATAAAATGAGGGATAAGAAGAAACGAAATAAGGAACTAAGAGAGTTTGTCTTGAGGAATCCTGAACTAACCTTGAGGGAACTTGGTGTCATCTTCGGCATAAGTTACGAGAGGGTAAGACAAATTCTAAAGGGAGGAGGATAATGTGGGTTTATATTAAAAGTGAACCAAACTTGTGGACTGTTGGGTATTACAATCCCAATGGCGAATGGATACCAGATAGCGACCATGACGAAAAATACAAAGCCTCAGAACGGGTACACTACCTCAATGGAGGCAACTAATGAATAATCCAATCTATGACATTTATGAGCATATCTATGACAATTATGAGCATAATCGAGATAGCCACCCTGAGATACCAGTAAGTTTCTACACGTGTGCCTATGGTAATGTGGAGGAACTGGAGGCACGATACCAAATGGCGAATCACAAGGGTGAATGGTGTATATATCAAGGTAATATATTCTGCCAGGGGGGATACTGTAATAATTGCGAAATAGGAAGGGGGGAAAATTATGGAATCATTTAATTCGCTATTAGAACAACAAGCCAAACTAACAGCCGAACTAACGTGGAAAGTCTGCAAAGCCGATACCTATAGGGAGATCGGAGAGTGGCTAGAGAAACGGTTTGCATTAGAACGGT
>Ga0180732_1002266_pt1 | contig 10488 bp, 10 predicted proteins | sample KR11_01MetaG_FD_148674 | JGI IMG/M metagenome (GOLD analysis project Ga0180732, IMG submission 148674) | Groundwater microbial communities from the Olkiluoto Island deep subsurface site, Finland - KR11_0.1 MetaG | ecosystem: Environmental > Aquatic > Deep subsurface > Groundwater | place...
TTTTTTGAGCGTTCTGAGCAAACGGTTTGGCGAGGTCATGGGTATCAGGAAATATTATTATCTTTATTATGCAGGCATGCTATTCACATCATTTGGTTCTCTATTGATGAGCCTGTCGGTAACAGATCTTGAAAATACCAGGTTATTCGGGTATGCCTTTTTTTCAGTCGGATTGACTCTCGGTCTCTTAGCATCAATAAGATACTGGGGATGGTTGATAAAAGAAATCATCAAGGGATAAAATGAAAAGCCTGCGCTTTAAGATCATTGTATCCACGCTGATGATCGGATTATTGATCATCCTCGGTTCTTATCTTGTTATTCAGGATATACAGAAAGGGATAATAGAAGGGGAGTTTCGCGATAAAGGATTTCTGGTCGCCAATCATTTGAGACTGGAACTCACGACCTCGGTGCTTACAAATGATCTGATGGAAATAAAGGATTATATAGAAAACCTGAAAAACAGTTATACTGATATCGAATATATTTTTGTGACCGATACCGAAGGGATAGTGATAGTGTCCACCTTTGAGAACGGTTTTCCAGCAGCTCTAATAAATTTCAGCAAACCTTCAAACGTCAGTAAAGAATTTGTATATTATACAGAAAAGGGATTCATCCATGAATTCGACACTCCGCTTTCAGAAGATGTTGGCTATGTCCATGTTGGTTTATCAGAAGCGCGCGTCAGAAAGCAGATACAGGAATCCTCAGAAAGACTCGTGCTGCTGGCTATCTCGGCATTTGTTCTATGGGGTATTTTTATTTTCTTCACAGGAAGATGGCAGACTGAAACTGCACAAAAGTATCTTGAGACCCTCTTCAACAGCATCGACGATGGCATCATTGTTCTGAACACCAGCCATGAGATACTCAGGGTCAATGATCCTATGTTAAAGATAATGAACCTTGCCGAAGAACAAATGCTTGGCAGGAGCTGCCATGAAATTATCTTTGGTATGCCGCCGTCGCCGCATGAAATAGAGGAATGCCCAATCAATGGAATGATGCGCTCAAATGCGCCAATGAGAATACTGCATGAGGCTCGCGTAAACGGCCGCAAAAAGATCCTGGAGATCAATAGTTCAATGCTTTCCGACAGGGGTGAGATCAACATAATCCTGGTATTGAGGGATGTGACGCAGCAAAAGGCGCTTGAAGCTGAAATTATTGTCAGGAATGAATTCAATGAAGAGATACTGAATAATGTCAATCTTGCTATCCACGTTGTTGATAAGGATATGAAGATCCTGGATGTGAACGATGAATTAATAAAACTCAGCAGGGGCAGGTTCAAAAAGGAAGAGATGATAGACAGGGTTCTTTATGATATTTATCCCTTCCTTAAAGAAAAAAATATCGATAAAGAGTATGAATATGTCCGAAGGACAGGAGAGATCTTCCAGAGCGAGGAAAAGACAGAATATTTAGGAGATGTTGTCTATACAAGCACGAGCAAGATACCGGTAAAGGACAATACTGGCAGCGTCGTCAGGATAATTACGGTAATGAAGGACGTGACCGGACAGAAAAGACTTGAAGAGGAACTAAAGGATTCCTATGAAGAACTCAGATTAACGTATCTGAAGCTGAAGGAGATGTTCAAGGTAAAAGAGACCTTCCTGTCCAACATGTCGCATGAATTGAGAACGCCGCTCACCTCTATTATGGGATATTCAGAACTGATGCTTGATGAAAAAATCTCTCTGGAACAGAAACATAAACTTGAAGTGATCTACAGGAATTCTCAGCGATTGTCAAGGCTGATACAGGGATTGCTTGATACCGCAGTCATTGAATCAAAGAACCTTGCTCTCAATATCCAGACACTGCCGCTTTACGAGATGATAGTCCAGATATCAGATGATATGAAAATGATAACTGGAATAAAAAATATACCAGTCAATATCGATATCATGCGGCAACTGACGGTTGAGGGGGATAGGGACAGGCTGATGCAGGTATTTTCAAATATACTTGATAACGCAGTTAAATTTACCCTGAAAGGCAAGATTAAAATATCAGCAGCCGAAGATAATGAATGGGTTCATATAAAATTCGAAGATACAGGCATTGGCATACCACAGGATAAGCTTGATAAGATATTTGACAGGTTCTATCAGCTTGATTCTCCTGAAAAACCGGGCAGGGGAGGGGCGGGACTGGGTTTATGGATATCGAAAAACATAGTAGAAGCGCATGGCGGTAAGATATGGGCGGAAAGTAAAAATAGAGGAAGCACACTTCATGTTTTACTGCTAAAAAGGAGATTTAATGGATAAATACGCCTCACATAAAAAAGTACTTATAGTTGACGATGAACCTGACACGCTTGAACTTGTTAAACTTGTACTTGAAAGTGGAGGATTTGAAACTGTTTTGGCTAAGAGCGGAAAAGAGGCATTGATTGAATTGGAGGTGTCAAAACCAGACCTCGTACTCCTTGATATAATGATGCCTGATATGGATGGATGGGAGGTTTTCAGGAAGATAAAAGAGAAGAATGCAACGATGCCTATTGCCATTTTGACCGCCAAGGCGCAGAATTTTGACAGGCTGCTGGGGCTGCATGTTTTGAAGGCTGATGATTACATTACAAAACCTTTTGGAAAGAATGAATTAATAAGCAGGGTAAGAAAATTAGCAGGTTTAACATAGAACCGACCAAAAATTAATTATTAATACAGGATAATGGTGAAAATTATGCCGGAATCAAAATTTGTAATCCCGTTCTATACAGAAGAACGATGGCAAAACTGGATAAATAAAGTCAAAGAAAGTGGTTTCAAGATAGATGACCAGGAGAAGGGGGCGATCTTTGTTTATATGGAAGATGACGTCGTGCTTTCCTGTCTCAAGATAATTGCGAAATATGATAAGAACGTGTCGTCAAAAGATGATGCCCTTGGGCACATTGCAAAGGTGAAGGAGATCGTCCTTAAAAAGATCGAACCTATAAATGAGGATATTGATATTATGCTGGAATCGACGCAGCTCTCCATGATGGGGGTGTTTGCCTCGTGTGAATGCTATATTGAAAAAGCATTTGAAAAAACCAGTCCATTGGGTAAATTAATAAAGAGCGCCCTGAAGGCTGAAAAAGAGGAAAATATGGGTGCGGCGCTGGGGAATGTCGCTGAAATAGGCGCGAATATCCTTGCAGGCAAGAAACTTAAAGATAAAGACCTTGAGGATCTCCCTGAAGGGCTTGTCGCGGAATGGCTGGACGGGATAGATTCAATACGCGCAGCCATGGTGGGCGATTCAAGTTATAAAGACGACGAACCTGATGAAGGAAAGTGATGGCTGTATTGAAAAACCACGGAGAGCACAGAGGACACAGAGAAAAGCGGCAACTCTCTGTGTGCTCTGTGGTAAATTATACTTGCATGTTTTCAGTTATGCTGAATAACTATGCTAATTCATGATATTCTGGGTATTGATCCCGGCGAAAACGTATATTTTGTCGAAGAGAGCTATGCAGCCTTAAAGAATAATAACCAGTCCCTGCAATATCTGGAGAGCATCCAGAAAGACCCTGAGGCGCATCTTGAGGCGATCCTGGATGAGAATGACAACCTGATAGGTCTTATCCTGTTAAGCCCGGAAGATGACGAGTCAGGGGACGAAAGAGCGGTTTTTACGAACATAGTATCTTCGGTACCTTTGCCAAACCAGAGCGATAAACATTTTTCTGCCATTGCCACGAATTTGACCTTTAATAAAACATACAGGACCACGATCAAAAAATTCGGTGGAGCAGTAATTGAATACTATTCGCACGCCCTTGTAAACAGGCAGTTGTGCGAGAACTGCATCACTACAAAAGAACCATACGAAATGTCGTATATCCCGGGCAGGAATATCCGATTGAAGGCGATACTTGAGAAGTATGAACTGAAGGGAGACATCCTGGAGATATGCTGCGGGAACGGTATGTCCACACTGCCGCTGCATGAACTGGGATATGACCCACTGACCATAGATATTGACAGGTGCCAGATATGCCAGGGGCTTGAACATAAGGTCCTGTATCCGGGAAGGACGATAGTTCTTGATGCAACAAGACTGTCTGAATTTTTTATGGAAAAAAGCTTTGATACCATAGCAGGTTTCATGCTCGGGACGATATACTCTTTTAATCGGGGAATATGGGAAAAAATGATCAGTGAAGCTGTAAAACTCCTTAAACCCGGAGGTATTATCCTGCTTACCGTAAATAAGAAGGAGGAGATGGAAATCCTGAATTCTGCCCTTGAAAAATCCCATGTCATTGGAAAAATGATAGATAATACCGATGAAAAGGGTATATACGACCAGTGGTTGTACGTGGGAACCAGATAGCATGCCCCGAGACCGCAGAGATTATTATTACAAGAAAGCAAAGAAGGAGGGTTACCGCTCGCGCGCAGCATATAAACTCAAGCAGATAAGTGAACGTTTCAACCTTATCAATAAGGGGAGCATTGTCGTAGACCTGGGCGCAGCGCCGGGCGGATGGTGCCAGATCGCGCAGGAAATATCAGGTGGAAAAGTGGTAGGTGTGGATATTCTGCCAATTAAGGAGATAGAAGGCGTGGATACGATAAAAGGTGATATCCGCCTTGATGCAACTGTTGATAAGATAAGAGAGCTAATTAATAAAGATGGCGCGGATGTTGTGCTTTGTGATGCAGCCCCCAACCTGTCAGGGAACTGGAGCTATGACCATGCCCGTTCCATTGACCTTGCATCATCCGCTCTTGAGTGTGCAAAAAAGATATTAAAACCCGGGGGAGGATTTGCTGTAAAGGTATTCCAGGGCGATATGTTCCCGCATTTCCTGAACAAGGTTCGCGGGCTTTTTGAGAAAGTCCAGGCTTTTTCTCCTCAGGCTTCCCGCAAACAGAGCGCAGAGATATATGTTATTGGAAATAAACTCATAAATGACGCGGTAAAACTGGGTCAGGAATATACCGTTACCATAGAAGATTTTGGGGCAGATGGGGATGGGATCGCGAAAATAAACGATTTTGTGGTGTTCGTGAAAAGAGCAAAAAAAGGGGAAACGCTCAAAATACGGATTCGCGAAATTAAAACCAGATTTGGCTTTGGGGATGCAATTCCGTAACGGCTGTTGCGGGGTTGTAAAATAGTCTGGTTTTTGAGGTAATATAGAGAAAACAACGAACTGAAAGTCGAATAAAGAAGAGCGGTTACCCGCCCTTCCTCTTCTAAGAACCGTACTTGCGACTTTCACCGCATACGGCTCAAGCATCCCATAACCCTTTAATATCGGGCGGCAGTTTTCATTTCTGCCTCTGTAATTCCAGCTTACAGCCCAGTAACACTTCGTGTCTATGAGTATCTCGCCGTTAGGCGTAATTGATATTCTCATATTCCTGAGTTTGTCTCTGTTCATACAATGGGACACCAATGGAAAGTCAGCATCCTTTCGGATCAAGGCAATACCTCTATACTATGAATAATTGTGGATGTTTTAGGAGCTACCTTTGAGCCGAAAATCTGATGTCCATTTTCTATAATGTAGTTCGAGCCACTATAGCCAGATTTTGTACCTTTTGGTTTAAGCGCATCAATCCAGTTTCGCTTATTTTGCGTGACGACTCTTCGACGGTAGTTCATTTTAACTTCTGCATTACTGCAAAAGCACATCCCGGTAAGATTACCCCAAACGGAAGGGGTAGCTCGTTGGCAATTCATAGCATAGCTTCCTTGTCGCACCGAACTCACGCAACCGGAGTTAGTTTTGAGTTCGTTGTTATCGTTTTATTTGGGAACTTCCATATTTTGTTCTTAATTGGCTGCATGGGATTGCAGAGGCGCCGGACCGTGAAATAAAATTATGATATCCAACTCTTAAACTGCTTCTGCAAGTTGTTTCTGAAGGAGTTTATTCAAGTTCAAACCTTATGGTGCACTCGCCCACCACTCCAGGTTTGTCCACGCCCTTTGTTATTACATTTCTCCCAAGCTTTTTCACTGCTGCGTACTTTGCAGCCTGGACGATAGGACATGCAGTAGCCATACCCTCTTTTCTCAGTATCTCGTTCCCGTGGCATATGGCGCACCCCTTGATATCAAGCGTATAGTCCTTTTCATCGCAGTTGATCTTCACCTGTTTTGCGAATTCAAGCTTGTTTTTCAGGTAGTCCTCAAAACTATGTGCGAATTCTGAATTGCTGTTCATCTTTCCTGCTTTATCCGCCCAGTTGTCAGCCATTATAGAGCCGACTTTTGCATTTACCTTTTTTGCATCCTCTCCCAGGGCTTTGATCACCGTGCTGTGGTATTGTTTAAAGAAGTTCAGGCTTGTAGTCGTCATATTACCTCCATTCATATTTGGTTTTGACAAAACTATACATAACCATTATTGGATATAAAGATTATGGTTTGTTCCTGTGTAGAAAGATCATCACGACGTCAGATAATCCGTATGAAGCCCTGAATACACATACCCGATACCGAACATGGAGAAAGCCAGTATAATTACGCTGAATATTATGAACCAGGCTATCCTTCTTCCAGACCAACCAGCATTCATGCGCAGATGCAGGCATAATCCATACATGAACCATGTGACAAGAGACCAGGTCTCTGTCGGGTCCCAGCCCCAATATCTCCCCCATGTCTGGTTCGCCCATATCGCGCCCGTTGTTATCATAATAGTAAGGAACAGGAGACCTGAAGCCACGAACCTGTACATCAGGTCATCCATGACATTCAGCGTTGGCAATCTATCGTAGAACGAATCATCATCAGTCTTTTCTTTCTTATTTAGCCGCCTGTCTTTCAGTATATATAGAGCCGCGATCCCAACAGCCACAAGTATAGACCCGAAGGCAAGGTTGGCGAAAACAACATGCGCTATCAGCCAGTAACTGTGCAGGGATGTGGGTTCCATCACGACATCCCTGGAATATGTCATGCCAAAACCCATTATTAAAAACGTGACAGGCATTACAGCAAAACCCGCGCTTTTGATCTTTGGATATTTTTGCTGTGCTAACAGGAATATGACCACACAGAACCATGCGTATTTAGACAGCACCTCATACATGTTCACATACGGTCCGTGCCCGGATTCTATCCACCTGAGGGCTATGGACACACTATGGAACAGGAGTCCTGCCAACGCGCCATAATACGCATAACTTATCCTTTCTTCCTTCCTGAAAACAAAGCAGTAGATATAAATGATCGAACTTAGCCCATATAATGTCGTGGCTGCAAGATACAGAATATGATCAATTTGTCCCATTTGATAACCTCTCTTTGATATGATCTATTAAACTGCAATATTCCTCTTCATATAAAGAACTGAACCTTTCCGCCCTGCCCCCTATATAAATTTCTGTTCTTCTGGCATTTTCGTCACTCACTATCTCCACCCAGAGCCGTTTGGGGATGATGAAAAACATGATCGTGAGACTCAGGGTTATCAGTCCGAACCCTGCATATACCAGAAGTGTCCCGTCATCCTTTACGACATAAAAGTTGCTCCAGTATTTTACATCAGAGAACACGAGGTATTTATCACCGATTTGAACGGCGTCATTGAGTCCGAGCTTACCGTCAAATATCTCAGTTCCCCTGTCAAATATCTTCAGGAACAGGACAGGCGTTTGCTCAACGTCTCCTTCTGCAATATTTCCAGAAGTCAGATTGGCGGTCATATAGACCATCAAGCCTCCTTCAAGTCCTGTATCACCTATATCGAACATTGCCACGTACCTTTTGCTATCGTCGTTGTCAGAAGCAGTTACATATGACCCTGAGATGACACTTCCATCCTCATTTCTCAAGATAAGAAGAGGCGCCATTCCGTAGACGTTCCCAAGAAAAGTGTATCCCCCATAAGTCATAAGATGATTGGAATAAACGATATCTGTGGCAGCGACTTCTCCATCTATCTTTAAGGAAAGCTTTCCGGCTGCGCCCCTTTGAGTATTTGATTCATCGTAATAATCCGGATAGAACTTCTCAAGTGTTATATCGAATTTCTGATGGTTATCAAAAAAGAGAGGACCCTCGTTTATATACATATAATTCCCGTGGTCTTCTGAAAGGGTCTGCCCCTCTGTCAATCTCATATCGCCTTCCATCCTTCCTATGCTCCCGTATAGCGCCGAAAGTATGATGAAAAGTATGCAAAGATGAAATATGGATGTTCCCAGTATCCCTAACTTGTTCTTTTCAGCACGGATGAAGTTTTTTTCCTGCGATACCTTGTAGCCAAGGGTGCGCATTTCTGAAGTTATAAGTGAAATTATTTCGTTTTTTTCTTTTGATGTCTGGATCACAGTGCTGTTTTCAAGTCTGCTTATAAATTCTTTTTTCTGGAAATGTCCAATCAGTCTTCTAAGGGCGTTACCAAGCATATTTTTCGTGCAGAAAATGGTGTTTATGAATAGAAGAAGCACTGTGCCGTAGAATATGGCAGAAGAGAAGAGATATGTCAGCCCGAGCGTTTCATATATCTGTGCCTCGACCGGATGGTTGGTTTTCCAGGTATTGTATACATCCGGTTTGAGCTGGGATTCCTGTGGTATGTGCGTTCCGATTATCGAAAGCAGGATAATGAGGGTAATTAGAACAATGGCAAGTTTCCGGGATTGAAAAAATATACTGATCTTTTTTTTTAAATTTTGATACATTATTTTATCTTTCCTGGAATTACTCTCTTATAAATTAAGTTAACTGTGAACTACCCAACCCTAAAGGGCTTTGGCGTACCGCTGCATCGGCTCTCTGCTTGAGAGTCCTTGACGGTCTTGAATTCCCGTAGTTCCTACGGTACAGCCTGGTCTATTCTCTATTAATATCGCAGACACTTGATCTCTTCCCATCACAAGACCACAGGAAGGACAAATATGTACCCTCACTGAAAGGTCTTTCGGGACACTGAAACCACAAATACAGGTCTGTGATGTTCCTGATGGATTTACGAATTCAACTATCTTCCCGGCACATTCTGCCTTGGATTTCGTGAAATTCTTGAAACTTCTATCCACTCTTTTCAGGACGTTTTGGAGTACCTGGGAGTGGACTTCGTTTTGAAAATCGGTTTTTGATCCTGATAGGCAGTTTGCCTGATCATAATAGTTTATCCATTCCGGTTTTCCCCACGGGAATACATCAAATATTTTTTTTAATCGGTTAAGCTCTGCCTGTCGTTTTATTTCAGCAAGAGAATCGTTATAGAGATATCTGCATGTGGAGAGGGTTCTAATAGAATTGACCTCAGAATTCTTGTTTGGATATGCCCTGAACTGATATGTTTTTCTCATGCGCTATCGACATTATTTCTAGATAATATATCGCTTATGATAGTGGGGTGAAAGTGTTTTTCCATGGGGTACGATTCATCTGCGCCCTCGAAGAGCGCAGTGTTCTCTACCCCTTGACCCCAACGTATAAATAACTTTGCAAACGATGTAAAGTCAAATGAAACCCGCCTATAAACTCTTATCTGTCATCGTTCTGGGTATTGCCCTGTTCCTGATCGCAAGCTGGTGGGAGGGTTCGCTTTCAAAGAGCGAAGGTGATTTCATTGAACTTGGCAGGACGACGTTCCATACATCTCTTCCCGCAGGGATAAATGAGTCAAAAGATCTCAACAAGCCCATTTTCCTGTATTTCAGGTCAGAGACATGCTACTGGTGCATAGTCTTCGAGGAAGAGTCGCTGTCTGATGAGAGTGCAATCGAAATCCTGAATAAGAATTTTGTGCTCATATCAATAGACCAGATCAAGCAAAAAAAAGCTGCTGCAAACCTGAACGTCTGGAGTACACCGTATATGATATTCTTTGAACCGGATGGCGGAGAGATTCTAAGGATACCGGGATATATAAAGAAAGAGGATTTTATTGTGAAATTGGATGAGGTTCAGGAGAAGATAAAGGTATGATAATGATGTTTCTCATATTCAAGGATTTCACAATGGTTCGTGAAGAAGATATCGTTTATATACGAAGTTAGCATAGTTGAAATATATGTATAAGGCGAAAATCATAATCACTGGAAATAAAATTCATGAAATAGGTTACCGGGTTTTTCTGCTAACAAATGCTTTGAATTTGGGGATTGGAAAATTCCACGCCTATAACACTAAAATAAAAAATATGCAAGGTGTTATTGTGCTCGTCGAGGACTCAAAAGAAATAATTAATGATTTCTTTGATCAGGTGAAAGAAAATGTTCCAGACGATGCCATATTGTCAGATATTGTGATCGAGGATTTCACAGGCAATGTCATGGATATCGACAGGTATTTACACCTTATTCAGGTAGAGCAGCTTAATAAAGGAATCCCTGCCATTCTTGATATAAGAGATAATACAAAAATATTGCTGGATAAGCAGGACAGTATGCTGAATAAGCAGGATTCCATGCTAAGAGTGACGGAAAAAGGCTTCACAGAAATGAAAGCGGGATTCAGGGAAGTTAAGGAAGAAATCCACCTTATGCGTGATGACTTCCG
>Ga0180732_1002267_pt1 | contig 10479 bp, 8 predicted proteins | sample KR11_01MetaG_FD_148674 | JGI IMG/M metagenome (GOLD analysis project Ga0180732, IMG submission 148674) | Groundwater microbial communities from the Olkiluoto Island deep subsurface site, Finland - KR11_0.1 MetaG | ecosystem: Environmental > Aquatic > Deep subsurface > Groundwater | place...
GAAAAGGCCATAGAACACAATACCGGCTTGCTGCTAAAAGTCCATACCAGCAATTACAGCATTGTGGGATTCAAAGCCGAGGTTTTCCTGGAGGATCTTGTGACCCTGGGAAAACGCTATCGTATTCCGGTGATGGAAGACCTGGGAAGCGGCACGCTGATTGATTTTTCCAAATACGGATGGATCAAAGAGCCAACGGTTCAGGAATCCATCAATGCCGGGGTGGATGTGGTGACCTTCAGCGGAGACAAGCTTCTCGGGGGGCCCCAGGCCGGGATTATTCTCGGTAGAAAATTCCATATCGACCGGATCAAAAGCAATCCTTTGACCCGGGCTCTGAGAATTGACAAATTGACCTTGGGGGCACTGGAAAGCACCCTGAGGCACTACCGTGATCCGGAAAAAGCCGTTTTACAGATTCCCACCCTCCGAATGCTCACCCGGCCCCTTGGGGAGATTCAAAGCCAGGCCGAAGCCCTTGCGGAAAAACTCAATCAAATGGAGGGGGGAAGGGTTCGGGCCCGGGTGGTGGATCTGGCATCCAAAGCCGGGGGCGGGTCCCTTCCACTTCTGGAGCTGCCCAGCAAATGCGTGAGCGTTGCGGTAGAGGGAAAATCTGAAAACGACATTGAGCTTTTCATGAGAACCGCCGAACCGCCGGTCATCGGCAGAATAGAAAATGACCGCTTTGTCATGGATTTAAGAACGGTTCAGGATGAGGATCTCACTTGGATTGAAAAGGCTTTTGCAGGCTTACTCCTTAATTAATCGGGCGATTGGACGGATGTATGAAAAATAAACAGCAGGAATTCTTTCACACCACCCAGACTACCGAAGACTTTTTACTGTACAAAACCGATGAAAAACCACCTGAAGTTCCCGGAAAATCGGTCCCGGGAAATTCGGCTGAAATTTTCTCCCTTCATTTTCCGGGAGTCCAGTCCGGAAAAGCCTTTGTTGATTCAGCCCTGTCCCAATTGAGCCAATCGCCCCGATTCGGGGTCATGGGCGTCAAGCTGGATGATCACCCCGAATCCGGAAGCCTTCCCGAGCCCGATGAGCTTCTGAAATTTTTGAATCTTCTGTCGTCCTTCTGTCAAAGGGAAAACGGTCTCTGGGGTCAGCTTGAACCCACCCTGTTCATTTGTTTTCTGCCGGATAAAAATGCCGAGGACACACGAACCATGGCAACCGAATTTCAGAAAGCCTTGTTGGAAATTTCCTCCCGGACCCTCACCCTGGGCATCGCTGCCTTTCCCTTCATGGAATATGAAAGAAAGGACATGGTGGAAAATGCATTAAAAGCCCTGGATCATGCCTTCTTTTTCGGTCCCGGGGCTGTGGTGGCTTTTGATGCGGTGAGTCTGAACATCAGTGGAGACCATTACTATCAGAGGGGCAATATTGAAGCCGCCATCGCGGAATTCAAATCCGCCCTGAAAATGGATGCCGGGAATGTGAATGTCCTGAACAGCATGGGCGTTTGCTTTGCCGTGATGGGAGACTTCAGCGCGGCCCTGGATTATTTTAAAGCCGCCGGCAAGGAGGATCCCCTGGAGGTTATGGCCTGGTATAATACGGCCCTGGTTTACAAACTCAAAGGAGACAAGCAGAAAGCCCTGAAATATTTTCTGAAGACCGATGCCATCCAAAATGATGTATTTGAGGTGGTGTTTCAAACCGGAAAAATATATTTCGAAATGGGGGACCAGGACACCGGAAAAAAATACTACGCAAGGGCCTTGGACCTGGCCATGGAAACCCCGGCGCCTTCCCGGTTCATCGGGGATTGCCATGCCGGACTTGGAGTACGGGATCAGGCCGTCAAGGCATACCAGAAAGCCATCAAAGAAAATCCCAATGACGCTCATGCGCTATCCGCTCTTGGCGCCCTGTATGACACCCAAGGGGAAAACCCTGAAATCGCAGCGGTTTTCTGCCGGCAGAGTGTGGATATTGCCCCCGGAAACAGCCTCTTCCGTCGAAGGCTGGGCCTTCTCCATCTCAAACAGAATCGTTTCAACGAGGCCCTGAAGGAATTTAAAACCGCGGACAATCTGGATCAAAGCGATGCTGAGCCCATTCCCGGTAAAAAAGAACGGAAACCGAAAAGCATCAAAGGCCGCGGGGAAAAGAACCCGAAGAAACCAAAAAAGAAGAGTCCTGTGAAATCTGCCGTCCATGGCTGAAATCATAAGGATAAAGAGGAATAAAAATGCCCATCTTTGAATTTCATTGCAGCAAGTGCAACCATCATTTTGAATACCTGGTTATGGGAGGGGATGCTCCCAAAAAATGCCCGGAATGCAACGGGAAAAAGATCGTAAAGCTCATGTCCGCCTGCGGCTTTTTAAGCAAAGGAAGCGGCGGGGAAACGGTAAGAGCGGCCGCCGGTTCATCGGGGTGCGGCGGTTGCAGTTCAACCAACTGCGGAAGCTGCGGCCACTGATGAGGTCTTGTATAAAAATCGGTACAAGGGGAAGCAAACTGGCCTTATGGCAGGCCCAATGGGTCAAGGAAGGTCTTGAAAAAAAACATCCCGGCTTGACCGTGGATCTTGAAATCATCAAGACCCGGGGGGATAAAATTCTGGATGTGCCCCTGGCCAAGGTCGGGGGAAAAGGTCTTTTTGTCAAGGAAATCGAGGAAGCCCTGATGGCCGGGCAGGTGGACCTTGCGGTTCACAGCATGAAGGATATGCCTGCTGATATTCCCGAAGGACTTTGCATCGGAGCGATTCCCCCAAGGGAAAATCCAAAGGATGTATTGATTGCCCGGCACCATAAGGCTTTTGCCGATTTGCCGGAAAAAGCCGTCATCGGAACCAGCAGCCTGCGCAGGGCCGCCCAACTCCTCCATGCCCGGAAGGATCTTGTGATTCAATCCCTTCGGGGGAATCTGGACACCCGTTTAAGCAAGCTTGAAACAGAGGGCTTGGATGCCATCGTTCTGGCTGCAGCCGGGGTTCTTCGGTTGGGCTTGAAAGACCGGATTACGGAATATTTTGATCCTACCGTCATGCTTCCGGCCATCGGTCAGGGAGCTCTGTGTATTGAAATCCGGGAAAACGATGAAACCATGCAATCCATGCTGGAAACCCTTGGGGACCCGGACACCTGGAAAATTGTCATGGGGGAAAGGGCCTTTTTGAACCGGCTGGGAGGCGGATGTCAGGTCCCCATTGCAGGGGTTGGCCATATTCAAGAAGGAAAGTTTTTTCTCACGGGTCTGGTGGCGTCGCCGGACGGAACCCTTATATATAAGGATAAGATTTCCGGGCCGTCGGGGGATTCGGAAAAACTCGGCAGAACCCTGGCCGACCGGCTGGCGGACCGGGGGGCGGGGAAAATTATCAGCAACCTCAAAGAAGAACAGATGAAAAATGAAATACGGTAAAGTCTATCTTGTGGGCGCAGGCCCGGGTGCTCCAGGTTTGATCACGGTCAAGGGCGTGGAATGCATTAAAAAAGCCCATGTGCTGATCTATGACTACCTGGCTTCGCCATCCCTTTTGAGTCATGCCCCGGCTCAATGTGACATTATTTATGTGGGGAAAAAGGGCGGCGACCACACCTTGCCCCAGGATAAAATCAATGATCTGATCATTGAAAAAGCCAAAGAAGGAAAAATCGTCACCCGGCTTAAGGGGGGTGATCCGTTCATTTTCGGCAGGGGGGCTGAAGAAGCCGAAGAACTCGTGGATGCAGGCATTGAATTTGAAATCGTTCCGGGGGTGACCTCGGCCATTGCCGCTCCGGCCTATGCGGGGATTCCCTTAACCCACCGGAAATTCACCGCCACGGCAACGTTGGTGACCGGCCATGAAGATCCCTCCAAGAATGAATCCAACATTAATTGGGAATCCCTGGCCAGGGGCATGGGGACCATCGTGTTTCTCATGGGGGTGAAAAACCTCCCCCGGATTGCGGCAAAACTCATGGAACACGGCATGGCGAAAAATACCCCGGTGGCACTGGTTCAATGGGGCACCACGCCGGAGCAGAAAACCGTGGACGGCATTCTGGAAACCATCGTGGATCGGGTGGAAAAGGCCGGGCTCCAGTCCCCGGCCATCATTGTGGTGGGAAACGTGGTCTCCTTGCGGGATCGTTTGAACTGGTTTGAAAAGAAAAGCCTTTGGGGAAAACGAATTGTGGTGACCCGGGCAAGGGAGCAGGCCAGCAATATGACCGCAGCCCTGTCCGACCTGGGAGCGGATGTTCTGGAATTTCCCACCATTCGGGTGGTGCCTCCGAAAGATTGGTCATCCCTGGATCAAGCCCTGGAAAATATCAATACCTACCAATGGTTGATCTTCACCAGCGTGAACGGAGTTAAATTTTTCTTTGGCCGTCTTTTTGAAAATCATCGGGATGTGAGATGCTTATCCCATATCAAAACCGCCTGCATCGGACCGGAAACCGCCAGAGCCCTTCGGGGTTTTGGCCTCAATAGCGACATTATTCCGAAAAGTTATGTAGCCGAGGCTGTGGTGGAAGCGTTTCGAAATGAACCCCTTGAAAGCCGGGGCGTTCTGATTCCCAGGGCTGAGACCGCAAGGCCCATTCTGCCCGTGGAGCTTCGCAAGATGGGTGCCAGGGTGGACGAAATCCCTGTTTACCGCACAGAACCGGTTTTGGAAAACCGCAACACCTTGATTCAGCATCTGGAAGATAAAACCATCCACTTGGTGACCTTCACCAGTTCCTCCACGGCGACGAATTTCAAAGCCCTTCTGCCCGGGGACCGGATGGATGAGCTCATGAAAGGCGTGGCGGTGGCCTGCATCGGCCCGGTTACGGCGGAAACCGCACAAAGCATAGGGTTTAAGGTGGACATCGTGGCGGAAAACTTCACCATTCCGGGCTTGTGTGAGGCGGTGGTCAAACATTTAACTTCAGGTTGAAACAAAAACAATTGGATGATACCCACAATCGAAATATCAATTATCTCCGGGTTTCCATCACGGACCGGTGCAATCTAAAATGCATCTATTGCACGCCCGATGGGGATATTCCCAAGCTGGATCATGGGGATATCCTTCGCTATGAGGAAATCCACCGTATTATTCGCATTGCTGCCGAGTTGGGGGTTTCAAAAATCCGGGTGACCGGCGGCGAACCCCTGGTTCGCAAAGGGGTCATCGGTTTTATTCATTCCATCAAGACCCTTTCAAAGATCAAAGAGGTTTCCTTAACCACCAACGGGATTTTTCTTTCCGAGCACCTGGAAAGTCTTCAGGATGCTTCGGTGAGAAGATTGAATATCAGCTTGGACAGCCTCAAGCCGGACCGGTTCAGAAAAATCACCGGTTTTGATGGTTTTGACCGGGTATGGAGCGCCATTGAACAAGCCCTGGCATTGCATTTCAGTCCCATCAAAATCAATGTGGTGGCCCTGAGGGGGATCAACGACGATGAGCTGGCAGATTTTGCGCGGCTCACCCTGGAATATCCTTTTCATATAAGGTTTATTGAGCACATGCCCATCGGAAATTCTTCGCTCATCTGGAATCACCCCATGCTGACTCCGGAGATCAAAGACCGTATTGCTTCCACAGGAAACCTTGTTCCCATTCCAACCAGCCCCTTGGATGGACCCGCCCAAAGGTTTCGCATTGAGGGTGCCCCGGGTGAAATCGGATTCATCAGTCCCTTGAGCAATCACTTCTGCAACACCTGCAATCGATTAAGACTCACCGCCAGCGGAAGCCTGAAACCCTGCCTGTTGAGCAACTTTTCAGAGGACCTGAAAACCCCCTTAAGATCAGGAGGTACCGATGAGGCCTTGGCTGAAATCATCCTTCGGGCCGTGGCGGGTAAGCCCTCCGGGCATTCCCTTTCCCGGGGAGGAGGCGCCCCTATGAATATGCAGATGTCCTCCATCGGGGGATAAAACCTTTGGAGCTTATACTCGGAGGCTATGCAGATTAAATGATAAATTTGGGTTTAATTCAATCCCATTGTATGGTAATCCAAGCAAATCATAAGGTTCGGGGCAAAGTACATTGTCTTTAAATTCAAGTTTCTTCTGATTCAAGAAGATTAAAAGTAGATCTGGAAATATCATAACCTAATGGATTTATATAGTGTTGCAGTTATAATTTTATTGGGACTGGCCATATCCGATTTAATTGTCGGGGTCAGCAATGATGCCGTCAATTTCCTGAATTCCCCCATCGGTTCCCGTGCCGCTCCCAGATATATCATAATGATCATCGCCAGCCTGGGAATACTTTTGGGTGTAACCTTTTCGAGCGGTATGATGGAAGTCGCCAGAAAAGGAATTTTTCACCCGGAATACTTTCTCATGCCGGAGCTAATGACCATGTTTCTTGCGGTGATGCTTACGGATGTTCTGCTGCTGGATGTTTTCAATACGTTCGGGTTACCCACATCCACAACCGTATCTCTGGTTTTTGAATTGCTGGGAGCGGCCGTAGCTGTGTCCCTTATAAAAATATTCAACGCGGGAAATAGTCTTGCGGATTTGATGCTGTATATCAATACGGCAAAAGCCCTGATGATTATCATGGGTATTCTGCTCTCCGTTCTTATCGCATTTACATTTGGAGCAATAACCCAATTTCTTACCCGTATGCTATTCACATTCGACTATCAAAAACGGATGAAAAGGTATGGCGGCCTCTGGGGAGGAATGGCCCTTTCGATAATTGCCTATTTTATTTTAAAAGGTTCAAAGGGAGCCTCTTTTTTATCTCCCCAGGCCATTGACTGGATCAACACCCACACCTGGACCCTGCTGTTCGTCAATTTCGGCGTATTTGCCGCTATTTTTCAATCGCTTAGCTTGTTTATTCATTTGAACATATTTAAACCGGTTATTCTTGTGGGCACATTCGCTCTGGCAATGGCTTTTGCTGCAAATGACCTGGTGAATTTCGTGGGGGTTCCCCTGGCCGGTTTAAACGCATATGAATTCGCCAAATTATCCGGTGACCCATTAAATGTTACCATGGAAGCCATGAAACAGCCGGTTCAATCCAAAACGTATCAGCTTCTGATCGCCGGAATCATCATGGTTCTAACGCTTTGGTTTTCAAAAAAATCCAGAACCGTAAGTCAGACGGAATTAAGCCTTGGCCGCCAGGATGAAGGCATGGAACGCTTCGGGGCTTCAACCCTTTCCAGAATTATCGTGAGGATGGCTTACGGATTGTTTCAGGTTATTAATAGTATCATTCCGGCCTTTATTAAACGAAAGATTTCTCAACGACTGGATACGAGCTCATACAGTTCAGCCGCCGCAGAATACGGGAAAGCCCCTTCTTTTGATCTGTTGCGGGCAGCCGTAAATCTGGTGGTTGCAAGTGCCGTGATATCCGTTGGCACATCCCTGAAGCTGCCTCTCTCCACAACCTATGTCACCTTCATGGTGGCCATGGGATCTTCTCTTGCAGATCAGGCTTGGGGTCGGGAAAGCGCAGTTTACCGGGTCACCGGCGTACTCACTGTCATCGGAGGATGGTTTTTTACAGCCGTCGCAGCCTTTTCTGTGGCCATGGTTTTTGCCTCTGCCATTTATTATTTAAAATTATACGGCCTTGTGGGCGTCATGGGGCTGGTGGGTATTTTAATTCTCAACAGCTTCCGATACCATCATAAAAAAACTCAAGAAACCCAAAAGGTTGAAGCTTTCAGCATGAAAAATGTGGAAAATAGCGATGAGGCCATTGCCACCACCTTTCACCAAACCGGGTTGTTTTTGAAGGAAATCAGCGATACCCTGAGTCTTTGCATCGAAGCCACGTTTTCAGAAGACCGCCAGAAGCTTAAAGATGTCTTTTCACAAACTGAAAAAATCCAGACCTGGGGGGATGTGATTGTCGGCAATATATTCAAGACCCTTTTTCTGCTCCACAAGGAAGACATGGATAGTGCCCAAACCTATGCCCACACCATTCGAAGCCTTCAATCCATATCCCACAGCCATCGAGACTTGGTTTTGAGGATCAAGGAGCATTTCGACAATTATCACAGTGGTTTTCAAAAAGACCAGGAAGACGAACTCCGCCAGATCAAAACCAATGTCAACAGGCTCCTGTGGAACACCTCCATTATGCTCCTGAACAGAAAAAAGGTGGACTATGATTATATTGAAAACCAGTGCGGGAAATTAAATGCCCTCATTGATGAATTCGACAGAAATCAGATTCGCCGGATTCAAACCGGTGAAGGGAAAACGCGCCTGAGTATTCTGTATTATGGAATCCTGGAAAACTCCCAGGAAATTGCTGAAGAGACCAAGAATCTTCTGAATATCTTCCGGGATTCTTTCCGGCTCAAGGAGGGCGATTCCAGAGAAGAAACAGGGTTTCAGGAAATCATATGAAGGCTTCCGATCGTCAAGCCTTGAAGGCCCGGCTATAAAAATGAGGTGATGATGAAGGCTCCATTTTTTTCAAGACAAAGCATTTCCCCTTTTGATGCTCTGTTGGAACATGCTGAAAAAGTGAAGGAATGCGCATGGGCGTTTCAGCAGGCCATGGAATGCTATGTGTCTGAAAAATGCATATTGTTTGAGGAATATCGAACAGAAGTTCATAAGCTGGAAAACATGGCGGACAGTATCAAACGTCGAATTAGGAGCCATATTCCCTCGGATTCCCGTTTGCCCATCTCTTTGTTTCAGCTTTTCATGTATCTGAAAGAGCAGGACCATGTACTGGATTCCGTGGAAAAAGCCGTGCGATGGCTTTCCTATCGCATGACCCCGAAGATTCCCGGGGAGCTGGAAAAAGACTTTTTCCTGCTGGTGGATTCGGTGATTGAGCCCATTGAAGATTTAAGCCGTATGGTGGCTGAGGCAAAGGGGTATTTTGAAACCTACTCCCAGAAACAGCGGGAAGCGGTAAAAGATATCATCCGTCACATTCGAAAAAGAGAACATGAGTCCGACCTGATCGAAGGGGCCTTGAAAAAAAAGATATTTGCCGTTGAGACCGATCCGGTGGGGGTGTATCACTTAATCACTCTGGTGGAATGCATCGGGTCCATTGCCGACCATGCGGAAAACTCCGGGGATATGATGCGGGCTATGATTGCCAGAAAAAAGGGTTTGTTTTACGGTGTTTGATTCATAAGAGACCTGTGTTGTTTAACCAGTTATTAAAATGACGAAAGGAGATCAATGATGGGACTTTTTGATGGAAAGGTTGCAATTGTAACAGGTGCGGGAAGAGGGGTGGGCCGCTCGGAAGCCATGCTCCTGGCCGCAGAAGGAGCCAAGGTTGTGGTGAATGATCTGGGCGGAGGCGTGGATGGCGCCGGAAATGATGCAAAAGTGGCGGACCTGGTGGTTCAGGAAATCAAGAATGCCGGTGGCCAGGCTGCAGCAAACTACGACGACATCAGCACGGTTGAGGGGGCGGACTCTCTGGTCTGGACAGCCCAATCAAAGTTCGGCCGGTTGGACATTCTCATCAACAACGCCGGAATTCTCAGGGATAAAACCCTGCTCAACATGACGGAAAACGACTGGGATCTTGTCATGAAGGTCCACGCCAAGGGAACCTTCGTGTGCACACGAGCTGCAGCACGGTTCATGAGGACCCAGGGACAGGGGGGCGCCATCATCAACACCACCTCCATTTCAGGGCTTGCCGGAAATTTCGGCCAGGCCAATTACGGTGCTGCCAAGCTCGCTATCTATGGCCTCACCAAAATCTGCGCCATGGAATTCGCCAGAAACAACATCCGGGTCAACTGTGTCAGCCCCAGCGGGTTCACCCGAATGGTGGCATCCATTCCAGGAGCCGGGAGCCAGCTGCCGGACGGCGTGAAGATGGAGGATGTCAACTCGGTTGAGCCCACCGCCAGGCTGGCCATCTTTTTTGCCTCGGATCTTTCCAAACAACTCACCGGTCGTGTCATGGGCAGCAACGGCGGAATATACGGAAACAAGGTTTGCGAATACAAAATGATGATTTCCGAGGGGTATGAAAAGAAAGATGGTATGTTGACCCTGGAGGATCTGGCCGCCAATATCGACAAGGTTCTGTTCAAAGAGCCGGATATTACCATGGCAGCAGGCCGTTCCGCCCCAAGAACATAAACAATTGATTAAATAATATTTACCGGCTCCCCGCTTCCTATACAGGAGGCGGGGATTCTTTTTAATTTATTGCATTCAGCGGGAGAGGCTATGCAGGGAGTACTTGAAGATATCAGGGTTTTGGATTTCGGTCGGTTCATCGCAGGCCCTTATTGCGGCATGATTCTGGCGGACATGGGGGCGGAAGTCATCCGAGTGGACCGGCCCGGGGGGGAAGAAGATCGGACTCACAGCCTTCTGGGGCCGGACGGCAACAACCTCCAATTCCCCAGTTATGCCCGGAATAAAAAAGGCATTACCTTAAACCTTTCAAAAAACAATCCACAGGCCCGGGAGATTTTAGATGCCCTGGTGAAACAATGCGATGTGGTGATTCATAATTTCACCCCGGCCGCAGCCGAATCC